>OGDU01000257.1_pt1 | contig 55647 bp, 39 predicted proteins | sample 1570371 | NCBI WGS metagenome assembly OGDU01 (sample SAMEA2581977, study PRJEB24529) | metagenome | biome: Human gut stool | place: China | collected 2011
GCCTTGGTATCGAGTCCCTTTACCTCTGCGTATGTATCCAACTCATTGAAGTAGCTTACTCGGAGTGCCAGATAGGTATTGGCGAAGAGCTTAACTGCCTCGGCTTCCTTCATGCCCATGAAGAGGGTATCGATGTTTTCCTTGATGGCACCTTCCTGGAGCAAAGCGGCGAAGGTCTTGGCAGCTTCCTTCAACATCTCGACATTGGTTACTGACTTGATTGCCTCATTCTCCTCTTCGAACTCTGGGCGCTCGATAATCTTCGGGTAGCCTACGATGATGCGGCTTGGGTAAAGGTTATCATAGAGTGCCTTGCTCTCACGAAGGAACTCTGGAGAGAAGAGAAGGTTGAACTTCTTCACGCCCTTCTTGGCATACTTCAAGTAGAGGCTACGGGTATAACCTACAGGGATGGTGCTCTTGATGACCATCACAGCATCTGGGTTTACCTCCAGAACCAGGTCGATGACTTCTTCAACATGGGTTGTATCGAAGTAGTTCTTCACTGGGTCGTAGTTGGTTGGTGCTGCAATCACTACGAAGTCTGCATCCTTATAGGCTTCCTTGCCGTCAAGGGTTGCCACGAGGTTCAATGGCTTTTCAGCCAAATACTTTTCGATGTAATCGTCCTGGATTGGAGAAATCTTGTTGTTGAGTTTCTCCACCTTCTCTGGGATTACATCTACTGCTGTTACATGATGGTGCTGAGACAATAGCGTTGCTATGCTCAGACCGACGTAGCCGGTACCGGCTACTGCTACTTTTATATCTTTGAAATTTTTCATCATTATAGTGTTATTTTTTCGAAAACCTACCCGTCCTTCCTTACCGTTAAGGAAGGCTCCACCTCTCATCTCGGTCTTCTCTCCTCAGGCGAGAAGAAGGAAACCGCCCTACAGTGCTATATATGCCCCACCTGTCCCTCCCCTGCGGGAGGGTCCTTACCCTATACCCAAGCCCTAAATCCCTACCATAGGGATTAGGGATGTAACCGCCCTCTGGTGCTCGGAACCGCTACGCTATAAGGTTGGCGGACCATCAAAGGTCTCGCCATGTTTTGCGGGATGGGACCGCCTTAATCATTACCTTTCATTTTGTTTCTATTAATCTTCCTGATTGTATCATCCCTTTCTTAAATATCTTAGCAATTTCATGTATAGTTTTATCTACACTCTCTTTTGCCACATGTTTCTCTCGTTCTGTAAGAGATGAAGCCTCTATATTTTGCTTAGCACATTCTATAGCAGAGTCTCTGGTTTCATCAAAGGTATATTCCTTTATATGTCCAGAGCCTAATATCTCTTCTATGAATTTTGCTACAGCAAAGTCAGCACGTTGTTGCGCTAATACCTGTTCTTTAGTCATAACTTACTTTGATTTTTTCTTTTTATTTTTTAAGTCTTGAATAAAGATACCCTTCTTCATGCCCTTATCTATATTAGGCTTGGCTCTAAAATACAGATCTGCAATCATATTAATCAAAAATTCATCAAGATCATCGGAATTTGATTTGTAATAAAACTCCAAAAGATTCATATAACATGCATCATGTATATACGCTCGGGTAGAAGTGTGAAGGAAGTTTTTAATTTCTTCCTTAGCTTTTAAAGGTTGAATATCAGCATACAAAAATATGGACATGTATTTTTCTAACTCGGAAGTTGTCTCATTTTGTAAGTCTTCAGCCATTTTTTGTTTAACTATCTCCAATATCTTTACTGTGTCTAAGTTGCGATATAGGAGTTTTTGATGCAAGAAAGGCAAGAAGCGGAGCATGATATGCAAATCTTTGATACGCTCAGTTGGCATGTTTTTGTCTTCTGAAAGTTTTTTTGTCGTCAACAATTTAGCCAACAAACAATATGCAATTGAGTATTTTAATATCTTGACATAAGACTCATATTTCAAATTTGGTATAGTTATTTCTTCTGAGTTTTTGAAAACATTCATAGCCAGTAATAGTTGTTTCGAGAGATTCAAGATAACATTATTGCCTTCGGGTTTCCTTTCAACCTCGCCATTCCCTTTGCAGTGATTTTTTAATATCAAGTCTCCACGCCTATCAGAATCTTCTTCAGTTTCTTTGTCTGGCAAACTTTCAATTAAGTCATCTGCAGTCATTTTATTCATAAGGCTTTCATTGACATTGAAGATATCATCTATTTTACAATTATCCTCAAACAAGAGTTTCCTCATGCCAGAGTACTCTTCTTCCATTCTCTCTACTATTTTTCTCAATAGTTCGTGTTCGTTACGATGAATACCTGTATAATAAATGATCTCATTCGTATAATCGAGGTAATACTCTTTTGACAGAGTTTTTTCTCTAAACTCTTCATTGCGTTCCATTGCTTTTGCTAAGCAGAACTCAAAGAAACACTCAAACCTAAAATACACATAATTGTTGTCGTGAAGGAAAATCCCCATGTCAATGAATTGTTGCGCTATTTTTGACGCTTGATATATCGTCTTGAAATTTAATTGCTCTAGAAAATTTTCAATCACTGAAACATAAGCAGAGTACTCTACCTGATAGTTAAGTTCTGTTGAGGATAACATTCTTAAAGCTATATCTCCAAGAAGATTTAATTTATGCTTATAGTCGAATGTATTTCTTCCTGCCACATCAGAATCCTTACTCTTCATTAAATCTATCAAATATGTTTCGACTAACAGAGCTACATTCTGTGGTCTCGTATTTTGACGTTCCAAGATCCACAAAAACATGGATATAGAAAAAGGTGTTCTTGGAAGATTCAATTTTCCAAATATCTTGATTATCTGCTCAACTTTGTCTGCATTATCCTTTTCTTCAGCAAACCATTTACTAATCAAGACTCGTATTTGGTGTGTGTCAAATTGATGGATTTCTAGACGAACAAAATCCAATAACTTGTGTTGATCACTTTCCGCTATAACATCAGAACAACGATCTTCTCTACTTGCACCGATTAATCTCACCTTTTTATATCCAGCCAAAAAATCTTGTAGAGTTTTTAATTGTAGGATATGTTCTTGTGAAAATGAAATATTATCAACCAACAGCAAAACATTTGATTCTTTCAAGCAGTCTACAGTGGTAACTTTCCTGCATCGCCAAAAATCTGATATTTTAGATATTATGTCTTTTTCTCTTTTCAGACTGCGAAAATCCAAGGAAACTGGAATGTACTCTTTAGAGTATCCTCCTTTCAAAATTTCTATGCGTATCTTGTCCAATAAGATTGTCTTACCACATTCCTTTATCCCAAAAATGATGAAGTTGTCTTCACATTCTATAATATTTCTAATATCTTGAATCTTCTCACTTGTATCTTCTAAGTCTTCGTCATCAGACAAATCTTTTTGACGAACAATCGAAGGCATAACAAAGATTTCATCAATGGAACGTGGAGCTATGGTTTCTGTCTTATAGGTAAGAAGATGTTCATTCAAGTCTTCATTTTCCTCTATTAACTCTGACCTAATTTGATGAACTTCCAAGCTTTTTTGGATTTCTGCGCCAACAGGAATTGGATAATCCCAATTTTTATTGGAATCCAAAACAAACTTGTTGTGCTCTTCAGAATAGACTTGCAGTTTGAACTGCAAATTCTCTAAATCATAATCAACTATAGAAAAACTATTTTGAAAATTATCACTTTCAAATATGTTATGTGATAAAATACCAGATGCTACAATTTTAAAAGTTCTGCCTTGTGGCTTTATGCTAAGTTCGGCGTTGAGACTATGTGTATGCCCACTAAAGTATAAATCAAAGTTGGATACTAATAGTTTGTCTATTTCATTGATTTCAAAATCTGCCATCCATTGGTAATCATGATGTGAAACGGCAATCTTTACATCACAATCTTTCAAAAAATCAGATGCCCGTGATAACTGTTCGCGTCCCATCAAAATTCGTCCTTTGTCGGTGCTAGAATCCCAACATCTCCAAACAGAATTAAGACAACAAATGCCTATTTTCTTGTTACCAATTTGATATTTGTAGCAAGATTCAAAATCACCAAACTTGTAATTGCATCCTAAAGCTGATTGATAAAATGACTTCTCATAAGACTTAAACGGTTCAATACGCCTTATATCTCTTAAGTTATTTTTGTCAGAACAAAAATCATCTATAGCTTGTAAGGAGGTCAATTTCCCTGCGATTCCCGCTTCTGCATATTTAGAATCAAGTTTACGATCTATATCATGATTGCCTATGCACCATATAAAATTCGTCAATGGTAGATGCAGAGTCTCCATTAAAGGCTCTATTAATATTGTCTGAAATGACAGGAATCCATCATTCAAAGACGCAAAACCTTCTCCGCCTTTATTGATAGCATCACCTGAAAATATGACTAAATCTATAGGGTATTTCTCGTTTGCTGTTTTTACAGCTTCAATAAGTCCATCAACTATTTTCTGTGATTTTGCTATATTAGCATTATCATTAGATAGGTGAAAGTCTGAAATATGTAGAATTCTCATATTTTAAAACGTTTTACAAAGAAGCAATCTCATTTTCTATAATCATCATTGCAGGCTTAACTTTATTGTAAGCTGCTATAGTCGTCGATGGACTTGAAAATGTAGCCATTACAACAATAGAAGAATGAGCAGCTTTATTTCTTATACCTGTATAGGTATTTGTTACATTTAACAAATCTGCAAAATGCTGTGGTTTTAACTTATCTTCTATATTCTCCCATGTATTTACACCTAATACAGAAGTAAACACTTTAAAGAGATTGCTATAATACTTGAAGCCAAAATTTCCATTGACATTCTTTTTAATGGTTTGTTTAACTATAGGATCAAGAATATGATTATCAATATACTCATAGACAATAGAATCCACAGAATCTTCCATCCATCCCGAGAATTCAATAACAGCTAGTTTGGAATAAAAAATCGGTAAGTCCGGATCCAAGATGCTATTATTATATTCTATATCCAACCTTTGTAATTTTGCTTCTATATCAGTATAATTAACCATGAGCAAATATTTTTTTAGCTGCATTTATACGGTTTTTAACCTTCTCTAATGAACCTAGACCTTCCTTCAAGGTTTCCTCAGAGAAATTCACATCTCCTTCAACATCTTTATAAAGTCTATTTATATCATCAGCACTTTTAGTTTCCAAAACGCTTATATTTGCTGCAATACCGATCAAAACGGCTTCAAAAACATTTTTAGATGTAGAAAGTTTCTTTATCTCCATAGCAACTTTTAAACTCCTTGATAGCAAACTTGCATATTCATTTTTCTCTTCCTCTGTTAAATCTTTATGACTTCTCATAAATTCATTTAGAAATGCAGCAAGTTTGCCTTTATATTGATCAAGTTCATAATAAAAGGCAAAAAATCTCAAGATACGCTCTTCATTATTAAACCTTGATGTATCAATTTTCTCTTTGGTAATATGATTGACATTCAACCAATCAGAAGATCTTGCTAAGGATTTAAGCAAAGTATTAAAATTGCCTTGAAATATACAATTTCTAATCTCTTGATTGTACAACTTATTACCACCAGAATTCAAACGATAAAAAATCTGGAACAAATATTGCATATGAGAAGCTTTAGAATAGTCGCAACGTAACACAGTTACTGGTATCGTTAAATTTTCAACAATATCAATAATATCAGGACTATTTTGCTCTATTTCTACTTTTTTCTTGCCAGAAATTCTTTCATCTACATCGTCAATTTTGGATAATTTCCAGTCATTATCACCTAAAAACTTACAGATAGTAGTAATGCGCTGCAATCCGTCAATAACATATCTTTTTTGGCTATGTACATCCAAACTGATACACATACTTGGAATTGGCAATTGTTTAATCATACTATCAACAAAAAGGGTTTGTGCTCTATTTTTCCAAACTTCACCACGCTGAAAATCAGGATAAAGATCTATTTGACCTTTTTGGCACATTCTATACAAATCTGCACAAGAACGTTGTTCTGTAAAAGCTACAATATCTGCAGGAGGAACCACAGTGTCCAAAGCATCTTGTTCCTCTTCCAGTTCCCTATTTTCTAAATCTGTAAAATCATTAAAGGTCATTGTTCCCATAATTTAAGAGATTTTATTTTTATTGAACTTTCCAAATTTCTGCATATCACCAATACAGCGTCCCCACTATATTACAAGTAGTTACACCAATCAGTTTTTTGAAAAAAATATATTTTGTATCGTTTTAAGGGTGAAGGATTGCTAAGCACACTCCTTCTCACCTTATCTATTTTTTCAACATCGTAACGATTTACCCCACCTGTCTTTAAGAGCCCAATACTCTATTGGGACTGACTTTGCCCTATCATCCTCTCCAGATACCCATATAGTTCATCTTCCATATTGCTATAGTCACAATATGGACTATCGTCGTTAAGCATATCATCCATACGAGAATCGCCCCAGACTAACTCCAGATCGCCAAAAAGACGATGATGCTTATTGGTCAGCAGCAGATGGAAATCCATTGCCTCCTTCGTCTGCCAAGGAATATCTGGATGTTGGCGCAAATGACAGTACAAATGGCGCAATACATCTAAGAATAGAACAACACTTGTCTGAACTCCACCACACCAATATGAATCAAACCATCTTTCATGTTTTCTACATGCCTTTCCTAAATGGTCAAACAAACAGAAGATTAAAGAAATGGCTTCCTGATATCGCTTGCTTCGGATATATTCATGTACATTATGAATGAATGGGAACAGACTTCGGGATACTTCCCGCTCTTCTTCATGACCTATTGCAGCATCAAAAGCGGCAGAAACTTCGGCTTGATGATCTGACTCAAACTTATTCCATTTACAACTACACCATTTCTTGATGCGTTCCATTGCTGGTCGATATTCCTTATAGCCTCGCTCCTTCCACTCTTCCAGAATCTCAAAAACCATCTGATTCAAATCATACGGAGTGGTCTTGCAGTCATTGCGATACCAATCGTTATAGCATTCGTAGTAGCCATCCACAAACCATTCATCACGGAACCAGAAATTACAATCCTCCATATAGTTCATCTCAAAAAGAAGATGAAGATACTTGAGCTGGTCTATATCTAGGCCATCCAATTTTGATTTCAGGTCTCTAAGATAAAAACGAGACTGAGCAGGTTTTGACTTAGCAGCATCCACGTTCGCTTTAGCCGCAGCATATCGCTGCTCGATATAGGGAGCAAATGACTCGCTTATCTCATCCAGCATCACAAATCCATCTTTGCCTCTGTTTGCATTATTGACCACTACCCAAACCATACATTTCAAATGGTGATATTTGAGCAAGTGGCGTTTCCAAAGAACATTTCCCTTGCCACCTGATATGATATCGTGAGCAAGGACTATTTCCTCATCATCTAATATCGATACCATTTCTTCGGGATGTGATACGACATAGGATGATACATAATCTGCCATCTTCTCCTTCGACCAAGACATTGGAATCTTCAAGGTTATATCTTGTCCTATAACCACAAGATTGTCTTTCGAAAGGATCTGTAAACAAGAAGAATATCTCTTTGTTGTATCGTACGTCGAAGAATGAAATGTAATATAGTAACGGGTAGCCATTTTTTTATTATTTTGTTCCTCATTGCAGTATCGCTCTGCACTGGTCGTCGCTCGAATGAGGAATATTGTTTTATTCTACTTTTGATAGGATTACCTCAGGTGAGGTGCCCATCAGGGTTATGGCGGAGTAATCCATATTGCGTGTAACCATACGATTGCCTTCTTTTCTAACTGTTCGGAAATTCCGAACAGTTGCTGACAGCATCAATTTTCTGAAGACTTACCTATTTGTCATATTCTTCTAAAAAGCGTTTGATCATGGAAGTTACAGCTTGCGGAGACCGCTTGACATGAACTATCCCCATAATTACAATTATCCTCTTTTTGCTTTAATATAAGACTCAACTTGCGAATTTGGAATGCAGCGACCTGCTCTATTTTCCTTCAGAGCATATTCTGCAGCCGCAATCATCATCTCACGTGGTATCCCATGAATCGAATTAGTCGACTCACTTATATCAACATCGCCCAAAGAAGACTCAATTTTAGCTATCAAGGAATATTTATCCTCAATGCTTAAATTTCTGATTTCATCCCAATAAGGAATGGTTCTATCTTGTGATACATTACTTATCAACATAATACATTCTCCTTTATTTTAATCTTTGTCTGCAAATTTACGACTTTCTTTCGTAATCACCAAGGAATTAAGAGAAAAAATGCACTTATTAACCTATACTTGGCTTAGGGCTAAACATTACAACACACAAAATGATTCTGCTTCCTTACCGGTTCTGCGGCGATAGTCATCACGCATTCGCTTTTCCATTTGTGCTGATTTTTCTACCTCTCCGTCTCTCCTGCAAGGAGAGCTCCACCTCTAACCAAGCCTTCCTCCTCAGGAGGAAGGATGTAACCGCCCTACTCGGTGCTCGGAACCGCTACGCTATAAGGTTGGCGGGGCATCAAAGCCCTCGCCAAATTGTGCGGGATGGGACCGCCGGGGGTAAAATGGCCACGATACTAACTAACCAACAAGAACTTTAAAAAGTTCTACCATATAGCATAATATCAACCATTGCTTTATGATACAAAGATTTTGCGACGCCATTTTTTGCTCTGGTAATCAATTTACTCAGTTTATTGGGACACCGTCTAAGTTGTCGTTTAATCTTAGGTTCTTCCATTATAGAAACTGCCTTCGAAACATATGTCAAATAGTTCCCATAAGTTTTCATGCCACGTAATGTGTAAAAGTGTTTACCATCAGCCGCACGCTTATATATTTGATGAGTTTTGGAACCAGCATATGTAAATCGAGAAATAAGCCGATGCTCAAATATCTTACCTTTAGTACGATTATTCATGTGGCAAGCATAATAAATGGCACGAGACACTGTCTTATGCATTTTAAAATAAAACTTACCTATACCAGAATTTTTTAATAAGATTGTATTTCCATCAAAACTAAACCCCAAGTATTCCAGTTTCTTATGAATACCACATACAGAATGTTCACATCTTGTACCCAATTCATCTGTAGAGAATATGAAAAGGTTCGTTTTACTTTCCTGAATTTCTAAATTGACATCATGAATCTTAGTTTGAATCCAAGCTTTCAATTCTTCTCCCTTGTCTACAGGACATACAACTATTATATCATCAGAATACCGACGATAGATTGCATTGTTTGCTTGGAGTTTTTGTTTGACCTGCAAATCAAAATCCATCATATACAGATTTGCCAGAACTGAACTAATTGGCAGTCCCTGCGGAATTCCTATATCAGACCTTTTATTTGTAGTATTTATCAAACCAGATTTGCGTATCTGTTTTATGTTCTCTTTCAAACAATAGGCTAAAGCCTTTTTATCACGTAAGAAAGCCTTATTTTGAACTTTTCGCTCAATCAACTTTCCATTATTCTTTCTACAAATGATATTAGCTTTTCTTAATTTATATATAGCTAAATCATCTACATAAGAATAATGAACGACATGTTTATATACCTTATATTCATCAAGTGGAAGTTCTGAAACATTCAAGATTCTCGCCCAATTTTGTTTTAACAACCTATGGTCCAAATTATCAAAAAATGACTTTATGTCAAAAGTGATAACTGCTAATTTTTTATCATTTGCCAGTCTTGTCTTAATATAACTAAAAACATCATAGGCAAAATCTATGCTACATTTGTTTCCCCCATGCCTATCACAAGCAATCTTGCGATAAGCTGTAACCACATCACCTAAATCATGTTGACTTAAATAATCTTCATACTTAGTCTGAAGTTTATAAGCATAGTAAGCAAATATAGCTGAATCTTCATGAGAAGCATAAGTCAAAAGTCGTTTCTTTAGCTTACACTTTCGTTCTCCTTTTTCATTCAATCGATACGGATAGCTCACGAGAGTACGACGAATCAATGGCAAAAAAGCATGTTTTGATACAGCTATTGGATTTTGAACATAAGAAATAATTCGATTTCTTCGTTTGCCTTCAATCGGAAGATCCAAATGCATATAACGCTTGCATTTAAACCATTCTAGTTTATCGTTAGTTCTCATAAACTTTAAAATTCTAAAAAGAAAGACAGCTTGCCACGGAGTATAATTACAGCAAGTATAAAAAATGTGGACACATGCGAGGTTATACAAGAGCCTCACCCCTTCTCAGAATATTCTTTGTATCTTTGCACATAATTAATAATATAATTAATAGAAAGAACATGAATACATCAGAACAACACTACAACATTCAGAAGATGTTTATCTTCATCTTGGAGCAGATTATTGCAACTTTCGTTGGCAATTCTTTGTTCTTTAGAATCATTAACCTCATACACCAATCTGTATGAGCAAAATATCCCTCATAATATCTTGCAATTTAGGCAAGCTGTCTTATTTATCCTTTATATCTTTCCCATTCCGTCACGCAGAAGGGACTGCCGTAATCTTCGTAGGATTCCATGTGGGCTATCTTTGACATGCCAGCATCGAGGTATGCTACATCTTCGATAGCAACTTTGCCTGACTTGATTTCTGCTATGATGGACTTCAAGATATCGGAGCAAGAATAGTCGGGACAATACATGTCATCGAAATAACAGAAGTGCTCATCTTTCACGAAGTGATAAGAAAGGGATTCTAAGATTTCCAAGAATGTCTCGAAGGCTTTACGATAGTTGCCTTTCGACATATCTTCCTTGATCATTTTCTCGTATGGCAAGAGGAGATCGGATATCATATTACAATCCATGTCTATATTACGAGGATTAAAGATTGACTCTATCTCTCTTTTCAAAGGAGATAACTCTATATCGGTTCGTAAAGCTGATTGCTCAGCTCTACGAAGAATGTATTTCATCTTTTCTGAAGGCATAACTCTATAATGTTTCTTGTCCCCATACAGCATCATCTTTATGATAGACGAGGGTACGGGAGCTACCTAAAAAGAAGGTTGCTCCTGGCATTATTGAGAAATAAGATTTCATGATTTTATATTTTTGTTCCCCATTGCAGTATCGCTCTGCACTTGTCGTCGCTCGAATGGGGATGTTTTTTAACATTCTGCCTTTTACAGGCGCGAAATAAAATCATCTGCTGTATGTTCTGTTACAATATCGACAGAAAACCAACGCTTTCCTAAATCTTTTAGAGATCTGACTCCCATCTTTATAGCCTGAATTTCATCTTCACTCATATAATTGGAGGTCACAAATTGTGACTTCCAATTATTCCATTCCTCTTCTGTCAAACGAAACATATAATAATCAGGAAAGCGCTTCATGTTACGCTTTACTGCCTGATTAAGGAGTTTTTTCTACCTCTCCGTCTCTCCTGCAAGGAGAGCTCCACCTCCAACCAATCCTTCCTCCTAAGAAGGAAGAATGTAAACCGCCCTACTCGGTGCTCGGAACCGCTACGCTCTAAGGTTGGCGGACCATCAAAGGTCTACGCCAGATTGTGCGGGATGGGACCGCCGGGAGACAATTTGGCGATGACCATCGCCATGGTTGTGCGGGATGGGACCGCATGGAGATGGAGGGCATCGCCAATCGAACGAGACAGTGTAGGCAAATATTGCCCTAACTGATTTGTCGTAATCTTCATGGATTTCTTTTCACCCTAGAACTGATTTATCCCCCCATCGTAAACTTCATCAGGTCCATCAATAGTTCTTCAGCTATTTCCTGTGCCATCTTCTCTAATTCCTCGAAGTGAAGAAGACCGCTCTTCTTTTTGTTGGCTAGAACCATCTTGGCTAAATCTTCTGATGGGATGTGATGGAAACGAAGGAAGATCTTCTGCATCGCATTCAGCATCGTACCACTATGCATTGCATAGTCAAATTGTGCATCTGTCAGGGTTGAAGAATCTTTGCCCTCTAATGTAGGCACCATCTTTTCGATGGAACTGTATAAGGTTCGCATATCCATCAGCAGAAGTTCGGAATAGCGCTCTAATGTTGGTTGCTTGGCTCCCTTCATCATGACTTCCTCTAATCCCTGGAGGTCATCAATGTATGGGAGGAAGTCTTCGTAAGGAAACTTATTACCTAAGTTCAAATTGACTAATTCCAAGGTGACGAAGAAGGCTACTTGACTTAACTTAGGATAGTGCTCCAAGATGTCTATCAGGTTGATATGATTACCTTTTTCCTTTAAAGTAACTGGTATCTCTGATTTGACATGGATTGCGTCCAATGGTACATTATCCAGAACTTTTCGTATACTACTCGGCATAAAAATATGCCATTCCGTTGCTGCTTCATAAGTTACAACTAAATGCAACTTCTGCATCAGGAGATACTTCGCATCATTCCTTGGATACTTGATGCATTCTTCTGTTGAAGAGGACAAAAGCTTCTTGAGAATTTCCAACTCTTCTTCAGGCAAAACCTCAAGCGTCCATAATGGGTCTTTGGTGAATATATCGGCCAAAGCATCTGCAATCTGTGCCTTGCGCCAACTCTTCGGTATATCTATACGAGCGAGTTTGCAATGCTCAATGATATTGACTTTCGTATCGAAAGACATCATGTCATTCAATGAAAGTATATCAATATAAGGGAGTTGTCGTAGTGTAATCATTGTTTATTGTATATCACCAATACAGCGTCACCACTATATTACAAGTAGTTACACCTATCAGTTTTTGGGAAAAAGTTATATTTGGGTCCTCATTGCAGTATCGCTCTGCACTTGTCATTTTTCTAAAATCATCCCGTCCTTCTTTACCATTAAAGAAGGCTCCACCTTTCTCACCAAGCCTCTCTTCCCTCAGGGACGAGAGGATGTAACCGCCCTCCGGTGCTCAGAACCGCTACGCTATAAGGTTGGCGGGGCATCAAAGCCCTCGCCATGTTGTGCGGGACGGGACCGCCTTGCTAATGTTCGGGTTTCAACATAAACATATTAACAGTATTGTTGAATTCTGATACGTAATCAACAATAACATCATACGGCGAAGAGGAATTGATAGTTTTCAAAGAAAGCTGTTTCATGTCACCAAACATTTACAAACTTTGGCTCTTCTCCTGTACGAGCTAAATAATCCTGACGGAGCATCTGCTCTAACTCTGCCATACGCTTTCTTTTTCTTTCCTTTGATGCCATGAATCTTTTCATCGCAGCATCTCGCTTTTCCCAAAATTCTTTATCTAATGTTTCCATATATACCTCCTAGTTTTAAAATCTTTGGTGCAAATATAGGCTTTTTCTTTGAAACTACCAAATTTTTGGGGGAGTTTTTACAACTACTCTTCTACAACTTCGAAGTCTTCCTTATGCACGCCACGGATAGCTACAGCTCGTCCACCGAAGTCGAAGACGAGCTGGCGGTCACGGTCTATGCGGACAATGTAGCCTTCATAGTCTTTGAATGGTCCTGTAAGGACACGCAACTTCACGTGGTCTTTGGCAAACTTCTCAAAATCATCACGAAGGAATGTTACCTGCTCCGGATGGGTCTTCATCACATTCATAAAGGGCTGCATAATGGAGTCCTTGATGGATGCAGGTTGTCCTAAACTGCGGTCTTTGACTAAATGATATTGGGGAAAATAATCTGCAAGAAATTCTTGTAGGTCCTTCACGGTACCTTGCAAGAAGACAAGTCCGCTGACAGATTGCTCCAAAGTCTTTTTCACTCCTTGTTGCTTTTCTTCATCCTTGTAGGAATAACGAAGGGTTTTATGAATGAAATAAGGTTGTTTGGTATTTTTCTCGTCAGCATTAAATTTTTCAAGCCATTTCTCCATCCCTTTAGCTGCCATGTGAAGAATAAAAATATAGCTCCATGAAGTGGGGTTGGTGGAAGGGTCTTCTTTCTTTCTGATCCGTTTACGTCGGGATATTCCTTCTACACTCGGATCCGAAAGTCTTTCAGCCCCGATAACGTGGATGCCCTTTGGTAAGCGTTTGCTTACGTCGGCTGTAGAAGGTGAATTCAAGCAATCCTGCGTCATATTCTCGTTCTACTTTATGTCCTCAGCTGCAACCATACATGATGGTTGTGGAAGCCTGGTCCATTTCTTATGATTATGCATAATCTTATATAAATGAGTATTAGCCATACAGCCTCTACACATGTAGCTTTATTTTACATCTTTTGCGCTTTCTTCTTAGAAAAGGGCAACAACTGCCAAAATAAGTGCAAATCTGCCATTTACAGGAATCACCCTAGGCAGATTTGCTAAACATTTGTGTTAAATTTTGGGGAAGGACACAGAAAATATAAAAAATAGACACGTAATCCAACTATTTTTCGTACTTTTGTAACCAGATTACTCTCTTCTAAGAAGAAAGGGCGAAGTTTGCTAAAAATTTTACCCCATCAATCCGAAATGGGGTAAACATAACGATTTGTTTACAACTCTTTTGAGATCGTTTTTATAATCCGCTTGTTGGCTTCATTGATGGTTGCTACGTCTAATGACTGCAAGTAAATCTGTGTGGTCTTATAGGAGTTGTGTCCCATGCCCTGGCTGATGGTGGCTATTGGGATGTTCATGTGCAAGGCTACGCTTGCCCATGTGTGGCGTGCCACATAGGTAGTGAGCGGTATCTTCAAGCCTACCATCTCACCGATTTTCTTCAGGTTGTAGTTGGTGTTGTGCTCCACCTTGCGGTATGCCGTGTATGGAGAGGATTCTTTGCCTGTCAAGATGGGTAGCAGATAAGGGGAGTTCTTGGTCTGTTCGGCGTATTTGTCGATGATGGCTTGCATTGGTTTCATCCACTCGATGTTGAGATTTTGGTGGGTCTTGCGACGGTTGTAGCTAACCATACTACATTTCAAGTCTGTCTTCTTCAGGAACGCCATATCCACGAATGCCATTCCACGCAGATAGAAGCTGAGCAGAAACAGGTCTCGTGCCTTGTCAAGGGAGGAACCTGTTGGCAAGTCCAGGTTTTCTATCTTGCGAATATCCTTTACAGAGATGGCTCGTTTGGCAGTTCTCACGTTAGCGGTCTGCACGTGAGCAAAGATATCATTGGCTGGCGCATGGCCTGTTTCCACTGCCTTGTTGTAGAATGTGCGCAGGGTTCGCAGATAGAAGGACACGGTGTTTTGTCCGACACCTCTGTTGAACAGCCATGCCTGATACATTTCCATCATCTCGCTGGTCATCTGAGAGAAGGTGAGGTCTTCGTGATGACGAAACTCCATAAATCTGTTGGCGGCACTGACATAGTTGCTCCTGGTGCCAATGCACTGCATCTGCTCCTTCTTGGCTATCTGTTGGCGGAAGAAAGCAAAAACGCTCTGGCAGGGTGGCAGCTGCTGTATCTCCTTAGCTATGTCGTCAATGGTATAAGGGATGCCCTCGGCATCCTTATCACGGATAATACGCTGCATCTGTTTCATCTCCCAATCTATCTGCGACTGGATGAGCTGTAGATGTGCCTGTCTGTTGTTGCGGTTAGAAGCAATGATAGCCGACTTCTTGTCGTTCCACTCGTCCGGAAAGACATGATAGTCGGTATTGATCCAGCGCAGGCAGCGCTGGTGAATGAGGTGATAATACAATGTGCCTTCCTTTCCCGGCACCGAGGATGCTCTGAATTTTACTTTTACTGTTGCCATAATACTTTAATTTAAATGGGTGAATTATTGTTTGCCATTTATTAAAGCATCGGCATGACCAAGTATATAATGTGTAAAAGTAGATGAAGTGAAGTGCTTTTGGTGATATTACCTATTATAGGTATAAACAATAAGAAGGGCTGAGTGTTTAGCTTTGCCCTTCTTCAATGTCTTATGGAGTATATTACACTTCTTGTGCAATAGGTACTCCTATACGATTGCTAATTGCTGTTTCTACAGCATTGTATATGTCTGTCTCTTTGGTTTCTATTGAAACTATGAGAGAATAGGGAACAGAATTGTCCACATTGTCCAGTTTCCTTTCTTTCCACCATCCTTGACCTGGAAATACTACTATCTTGTCCATTTCAGCCAAGTCTGCTGCAGTACATTCAATCCAGTCGGATTGTACAGTGCCTCTTTCTCGCTTTTGCTGTTTCACGTTCCATCTGGTTGCATCGTTTTGGGTGGTCTTTTCTCCTTCTTGCCTGTTCCTACGACACAGAAACTCTTCTTCTGTTTCTGTTGCTGTCTTTAGGTCAAAGTGCAATGTAGCAGATGGGTAGCGGTACTTACTTGTCCTTCCGGCATAGCCAGGGGATGGCTTCACATAATATGATAAGGTGATGCGGATTCTTACGTATTCGTCTCCCATATCTTCCAACAGTTCTTTTGGCCATGGCAAATCGTAGTAGTGCATCTTGCCATATATGTTGCCACTGTCACCTTGTGTGTAGGGCTCCAGTTGATTCTCAAAAATATAAGTGGCGCATTTTTCGTTGCTATATACGGCTGCGTTCTCATCTGGAACGCCGTATCCGCAGAGTGTCATACGCTCTTCAACGTTATTTATACGCATCATTTCATCTGTCCATCGAGCAGAATGCACCATCAAGCCTCGGATGGAGAGCATTGACAGTTGCGGATTCTCCACTTTTATCTGTGCGGCAAGCCTTGCCGCCAATCCTGTAGCAGCACTTGTCGCATTGAAAGGTTCCAATGGCTCTTCTTGCTCATTGCTGGTTGTTACAAGACTCAGGTCGCTATGTGAGGTTTCTCTGAGCAAGTCATGATAAGCTACATTTCCTCCTTCCATCACAATTTCTGGCTTATTGCGCTTCTCATGCCATGGGTATGAGCTACATGAATATGGCGATACACCACCTGGGGCTGCCAATGGCTTGAAACTCTCATCGCCTACAAGAGTCTTTTCGGTATAGGCCCCTACAGTTAGGGCATTCCAAGCCTGTGCAGGGCTCTGCACTGCGTTTGCCTTACATGATTCTATATAGTTGTTATGGTCTACATCGGGTGTCTGTATGTTTCCTGCAGAAACCAAAACCAATCTGTCACATTGCCCCTGATGGTAGATGCTTTCATCAAGTGCTGCAGAACTGGAGGTGGCTATGCCGTTGTAGGCGCTTTCGTCTGTAATGGCCATGCATAGAATGGATGCACCCATATCCGAAGCTTTGCCTATGGCTTCTTCTATGACTGCTCCATAAAATTCCTTTGGTGTTTCATACCCAGCCTCGTAAATTTTAACCGACGACAGTGCATGATGCACAGCTACTGGTGTTTCTCGTTGGTAGGCAATATTTGTCAAGTCACCAAGCAGGGCTAATCCTGCCATACCAGTGCCATGGTCTGTCTTGTCTGTTGCTTCCAGTACACCAATGGCTACATCCATTCGCTCGTCTGGTAGTGCTGGCTTTAATAGTTCGTGTGCATTGTTCACACCCGAATCCAATATGCCGACTATCACATCCGCATCTTGGTCGTAGGTGATTTCTCCTTTGATGAGTTCACTCCATTCTCTTTTCTCGGGGTTGCTGCTTGTCAGAATGGACGGCTTATGATAGGGGCGGATGCCTTCAATATATCCCAATGACAGTGGCAGGGTGCAGAGTTGTTGCTTGGTTGACTTAATCAACCATACATCAACACCATCAAAAAGCAAAGGCTCTGCCATCTTCTCTATGCCCAGTTGATGCAAAGTGTTCTCTATGCGCTCTTGGCTGTTTTCTTTGCTATGGCTCATCCACAATTCGTAAATGTATGAACCTTCTTTTGGTATTGTTTCAAATTCTTCCGCTGACACGTAGAGTGTGCGAATGTCTGTTGCTACTACACCATTGATAGGGGCAATCAACCTTTCATTGCATGGCTTTCCCTTTGCTGTGTTCTTGGAAGAATAGTCGTCAACTTTATTTTTAAGCCAATCCTTCTTGTCCTTCTTTACATATACAGTAACGTCAACATCATTTTCGTCTCCGTTGTCAGTTACTTTCATGATGGTTGCTCCTTTTGGACTGTCTTGTTTACCCAAAGAATTTGGTATGAAACTTTTGTCCATTTTCAAATCGACATAGATTCCGTTAGCCACAGGCTGTCCCTGTTTTTCTCTTTCTTCCAAATGAGTAACAATCTGATTAACCACAGCTACGTATTGCTCCTTTACCATACTTGCTTGTGCAACTCTGTCTTTTGAAGGAAGGGTATGACCGTCAAAGCCCTGTTTCTGTGGTGAGAAACCACGGGCTTCGGCTATATTGTTGCTTAAAAAGAAATGTTTCTTATGCATATAGTTCCATTATTTAGCTGGTTTGACGATTTAACTGCTGACGCATATTCACTATGGTCTGAACCAGTGGAAGGTCTATCTTCCTGTCATTAAGTAGGGATTCCTTAAATATGTCTGAACAAACCATCTTGATTTCGGCATGGCTCATGCCATCAAACAAGGATTCTGCTGATGAGAAATCCAGGTCCTTTGCTGTATAGAGATATTCACGCAGCAATGCTAATCGCTGTTCTGTATCTGGCAATTTATACTCTATGACATCATCAAATCGCCTAAACATGGCTTTATCTATGGATTCTATGCTATTGGTGGCAGCTATGATAAAACTGTCAGAATCATCTCGCTCCAACAGTTGTAGGAACGTATTGAGTATTCTTCGTTGTTCGCCAACTTCGTTGTCCATTCCTCGCTGAGAGCCTATGGCATCAAATTCGTCAAACAGATATACAGCTGGTACTTCGTTGATAAAATCAAAGATTCTACCTAGCTTCTGACCTGTTTCTCCCATGAACTTGGTCACAACTTTTTCAGTTCGCACAACAAAGAATGGCAAATTGAATTCTTTTGCAAGGGCACTGGCTGTCATCGTCTTTCCTGTTCCCGATGCTCCATACAATAGGAGCTTTCGGCGATTTGCCAATCCGTACTTACTTAGGGTTTCTTTCTTTAGATATTCTTTGATGACTCTGTCCAGTTTCTCTTTCAACTCCTGACTGAGTACCAGACTTGTCATGTCACCATAGGTATCTACTTGCAGCAGCAAGTCATCTATATCCTTGTTTTTAGACACCAAACGTACCGTACCCAAGGATGTTTTCTTTTGGTTGAGCAATTCTTGTATGGTACGTGCTACTATGGCATGACCACTCCTTGCCTCCACAGCGGAAATCTGCAGGGCAACCTTTCTGAATTGCGTATCATCGTTGTTCAGATGATTTCGTATCAGAGATAATATTTGATCAGCTGTAGCCATTTTTCTGTTTATTTACATTTTTTGCTATGCAAAAATATGATTTTTTTTCCAGATTCACGAATTTTTACCTTGCAATAGACGTATATTTACGTTTTTTTATTACGTTTGTCGCAATTTTATTACAAATATGCGTATTTTTGCTATATTGGCATTGTTTTATATCTGGCGATGACTAATATAGCAACGTTAGCACCAAGCATACCACAACTATGCTATTTTTCATCTGCCACACTCATATTCCTGGCAGTTTTTTTCTTTTTCTCATAATTTGTGAGTACTTTTGCAGAAGATTTACAAGTGGGATCCTCAATTACAGGCAAGACGAATCTACAAACATAAATAAGAGAGATGGGAAAAAGAAGATTATACATATTTCTCCATCAGCACAAAGGTGATGAAACCCAGGAGAAGGGCGTAGGTGGCTTGCTTCTGAAAGCCATGGGCATGGGTTTCGGGAATCATCTCGTCGCTCGTTACATAAAGCATGGCGCCACCGGCAAAGCCCAGCATCACGGGGAGGAAGGTGGAAGAGGCTGAACCCAAACCGAAACCCAACAGAATGCCTATCACTTCGAGCAGGGCGATGAAGATGGAAATGAAGAAGGTGCGGACTGCTGTAACACCAGCCATCATTAAAGGAGCAATAATCACCATACCCTCAGGGATGTTCTGCAGGGCGATACCGAAGGATACCCCCCACTCCGTTGCTCCCTCTGCCGAACAGACACTCACTCCAGCAGCCATGCCTTCGGGCAGTTTATGTAGGGCTATCGCCATCACGAAGGGCATCACCTGACTGAGTCGGGCATTATTGCGATGCTCCTCGGGGTCTAGTCCCGTGATATGATGAAGATGGGGAGTTACCAGATCCAGCACATTCAGAAACAAGGCTCCTGCCATCACGCCGATTACTACCAGCCACCAAAGACTGGTCTGTTCGAAGGCTGGCACTATCAGTCCCAACGTGGAAGCTGCCAGCATGATTCCAGCACAATATCCCAACACGGCGTCGTTCCATTTATGAGGCAACTCCTTGACGAAGAATCCCAAAATGGCACCTATAATCGTGGCACCGCAAAGTCCGGCAGCACTAATCAATACGTTTGTCATAATCAATATAATCTATCGAAGTTATCCAGTTAAACACATGAAGATGCAGATACATCATAGAAGAAAAAAAGCATGGACAACCCTCACAGTCATCCATGCCCATCTATTTCGTATCTGATCTATTCAGTTATTACTAATTATGTTTTGTTATGGTGAAATTGGTGTTTTCCAATTTCATATCATCGCTTCTATTTCAACTTCTTATAACCATAAGCTGCGCTATTGCCCAACTGCTCTTCGATTCGGATAAGCTGGTTGTACTTAGCCATACGGTCGGTACGGCTCATAGAACCCGTCTTAATCTGACCAGAGTTTGTTGCTACGGCAATATCAGCAATTGTTGTATCCTCGGTTTCACCAGAACGATGGGAAGTAACGGTGGTGTAACCATGACGGTGAGCCATCTCGATAGCATCCAGTGTCTCGGTAAGAGAACCAATCTGGTTCACCTTGATGAGGATAGAGTTGGCAGCACCCATCTTGATGCCCTTCTCCAGGAACTTCACGTTGGTAACAAAGAGGTCGTCACCTACCAACTGGCAACGATCGCCGATGGCAGCAGTCAACTTCACCCAGTTGTCCCAATCGTTCTCGTCAAGGCCATCCTCGATTGAATCGATAGGATATTTGGTAATCAGTTCTTCCAGGAACTTGATCTGCTCAGCAGCAGTCAGTTTTTTACCATTAGGATCCTTCTTCTTGCCATCCTTCAACTGGCGGTAATCGTAGTACCACTCACCATTTTCCTGAACGGCAAACTCGCTGGCAGCACAGTCCATGGCAATCTTCACGTCCTTTCCTGGCTCATAACCGGCATCCTTGATAGCCTGGCAGATGCTGTCGAGCGCATCCTCAATACCATCGAGTGCAGGAGCAAAACCGCCCTCATCACCTACGGCAGTAGAAAGACCGCGGCTCTTCAGGAGCTTAGCCAAGGCATGGAACACCTCAGCACCCATACGGATAGCCTCCTTCTCGGAAGGAGCACCCACAGGACGGATCATGAACTCCTGGAAGGCGATAGGCGCATCAGAGTGAGCACCACCATTGATGATGTTCATCATAGGAACAGGAAGAGTGTAAGTATTGCAACCGCCGATATAGCGATACAATGGAATATGGAGATACTCAGCAGCAGCATGAGCCACAGCCAAAGAAACACCGAGGATGGCATTGGCACCCAGATTAGACTTGGTCTTGGTGCCGTCGAGTTCCAACATCTTATAATCGATGGCACGCTGCTCCAAGGCAGAAAAACCTACCAAAGCAGGCGCAATTACCTGATTCACGTTCTCCACAGCCTTCAAGACGCCCTTGCCGCCATAGCGGCTCTTGTCACCATCACGAAGTTCCAGCGCCTCGTTCTCGCCAGTTGATGCACCAGAAGGAACCGATGCACGACCAACGATACCTGACTTCAAAGAAACTTCAACCTCTACTGTAGGATTGCCACGAGAATCCAAGATTTCTCTTGCATGAACATTTTCGATAATCATAATACTATAATACTTTTAATTACGTTAAACATTTTTTCCGAGTGCAAATTTAGGTATTATCTGACAAATCTCCAAATTTAGGACATCATCAAAAGTAGGTATTCGCCCGAAAATACCTACATATAGGTAAGGAGAGGCATGGAAATTTGAGATGCTACCAAATTGTCATTTTATTTTAATTTTATCAATCAGTCCTTCGAAATCCTCCTTTTGCATAGCACCCATCTGCACAGATGGTTTGCCTTTCACGGGGATGAAGAGGAAGGTAGGGATGCTGCTGATACCGAAAACAGAAGCAAGTTCGGACTCCTGGTCGATATCCACCTTATAGAAATCTATCTTGCCGGCATATTTCTCGGCGAGAGATTCCACTACGGGAGCCATCATCTTACAAGGACCACACCAGGTGGTATAGAAATCGATGACGGCAGGACGGGAACCGGCAAAGACCCATTCATCCGGATGAGCCTCGTAATCCATAATTTTTTTTCTGAAATCAGATGTGGTGAGATATTGCACCTTGGCAGTTTCATTCTTCTCAGACTTCCCTACAGTCGTTTGAGGAGAAACAGCAGGTGCTTTCCTGTTCTGTGAACAAGAAACAAGAAATGGTAGAAATAAAATAGCCGCTAATATGATTTTCTTCATAGTTTTTCGTTGTTTTAATTTGAGAAGGTATGCCATTAGTCTATTACACACCCTCTTATTACAATTAATCACTATACACTAATCACTACTCCTAATCCTTCAAAGAATAAGTAACGGTAGTAACAACCCTTACCTTTTTAATATATGGAGTGTTGGAATCGCGGTCTTCGATAGAGAACTGGCCCTGGTCGGCATTCATAATCTTGTCTATCTTACTCTTGCTGTTCTCAGCAAACTGGGTAGCAGTCTGCTCAGCATTCTCTATCGCCTCCTGCATCATCTTAGGTTTCATCTGACGGAAGGCAACATACTCATACTTCACCGGATTCTCGTAACCACCATCCACAATGGCAACCCCCTTCTGAAGCAGATCACCCTGACGGGCAATGATACTGCGAACCAGTTTCACATTCTTGGATGTAACCGTGATGATGGAAGTAATGTTATAACGATACCCCTGGCGGTTTTCGCCATATCGTTCAGCATTGAGGTCGATGACCACAGGCGCATTCACATTGATTTCATTAGCCTTAACACCATTCTCCACCAGGAAGTTTCTGATGGTTCTTGTGGTGGCATTGATTTTTTGATAGAGTTCAGGCAGGTCATTGCCTATTTCCTTGGAAACGATAGGCCACGTCACCTTATCAGCCTCCACCTCCTTTTCGGCAAGGCCTTTCACTACAACCTTTCGGTCTTTACTAATCACACTTTCAAGTCCCGACTTGATACAAAATCCAAGCACGATGATGCCGATGGTTAAAATCACGGCTTGCTTAATACCAGAATTGATGTTCATAATTAGTCCTCCATTATTAAGTTGTTAAAATTGAATTTCCATTCTATCTCAGATTGAGTTGCAATTTGAGTTTTCAAAGATACAATAAAAATATAGAAAAACGACACTTTATAATGATAAAATATGCTAAAACAGCCCATATCAACCCATAAGCACCATTTTTCTGCCCAAAAGCTTGCATATATTACCAAAAAAAACTATCTTTGCAAAAGATAGGCTGCACCTCAGCAAAATATTTCTAACCCAAAAACAATAAAATGGATTACAACATGATTGGGACCGCATGGTCGTTACTGCCTCCTATCGTCGCCATTGCTCTGGCGCTGAAGACGAAGGAGGTCTATTCTTCTCTTTTTATCGGTATCATACTGGGTGCCGTTCAATATTGCATTTCGATGGGAACAGGTTTCGACGGATTCCTCGTTCACCTGACAAACCACACTGTAGGTGAAGGCGATGATGCCAAGGCATACGGTTTGATACATTGCCTTTCCGACCCATGGAACGTGGGCATTTTGGTATTCCTGGTGGTATTAGGCAGCATCGTTTCATTGATGAACAAGGCGGGTGGTTCGGCTGCTTTCGGCCGTTGGGCTTCCAAGCACGTACACTCGAAGATTGGCGTACAGATTGCTACCATTCTGCTCGGCATTCTGATATTCATCGATGATTACTTCAACTGCCTTACCGTGGGTTCGGTGATGCGCCCTATCGCAGTGCGCAACGGTGTTACCAAGGAGAAGCTGGCTTATCTCATCGATTCTACAGCCGCTCCGGTCTGCATCATCTCCCCTATCTCGAGTTGGGCAGCTGCGGTATCGGGCTTCGTATCAGGAGGTGAGAACGGACTGGCACTTTTCTGCAAGGCGATACCTTTTAATTTCTACGCATTCTTTACCATCCTCTTTATGTTTGGCATCGTGATACTGGGCTTCGACTTCAAGGCGATGAGCAAGTATGATGCAAGACTGAAGGAATGGTACGAGCGAACCAATGGCGGGAAGCTCGATGAGGTGAGCGATACCAAACTGCAGATTGTTGAGCATGGTGTGGGAGCCAAACAGGAAGAGGATTCCAAGAACAAGGGAACCGTGAGCGACCTGGTGATACCAATCATCATGCTGATTATCTTCTGCATGGTGGGTATGGTATATTCAGGCGGATTCTTCGATGCCGATAATGCCAACTATCTCAATTTTGTGGATTCCTTTGCTGCGAGCAATGCCTCTGTAGGCTTGGTAATCGGTTCATTGGCTGCCCTGATTCTTACCATCATGATGTTTACCATTCGCAAGACCTTGCCTTTCGACGAAGCGATGAGTAGTCTCATCAAGGGTTTTGAGGCGATGGTACCAGCCATTCTGATTCTTACTTTGGCATGGACGCTGAAGAGTATGACCGACTCGCTGGGTGCGGCAGAATATGTATCATCGGTTGTAGCGAGCAGTGCCTCAGAACTTCAGATGCTTCTTCCGGGCATCATCTTCCTGGTAGCAGGCTTCCTGGCATTTGCAACGGGTACCTCCTGGGGAACCTTTGGTATTCTGATTCCTATCTGCATCGCCGTATTCCCTGGTGCTGATCCTTTGCGCATCATCTCTATCTCGGCATGTATGGCTGGAGCGGTATGTGGCGACCATATCTCTCCTATCAGCGATACCACCATCATGGCGAGTGCGGGAGCGGAATGCAAGCATGTACATCATGTATCATCACAGTTGCCGTACGCCCTGACTGTAGCCTGTGTGAGTTTCCTCACCTTCGTTGTAGCGGGATTCAGTCATACGCTGGGTATGGTAACGAGTGCCATCATCTCGTGGATATTCGGTGTTGCCATGCTTGGTTTTGCTTTATTTTATTTAAATAAGCGCCAAAAAGGTAAATAGTTCTTAATTTATTTGTATATTTGAAATATTTTCAATATCTTTGCGTAAGAAAAGCTGCACTCGGCAATTTGAAAGCAAGCTTTCATTGCGCTCGTTTGCATTTTCTTTGTACAAGAATTTAATAAAGAACATATTAATAACTTAATACAGAATACATTATGAAGGAATTAAAAGGAACAAAGACAGAGAAGAACCTCCAGGAGGCTTTCGCTGGTGAGTCACAGGCTCGTAACAAATATACCTATTTTGCAAGCAAAGCAAAGAAAGACGGTTTTGTACAGATAGCTAATATCTTTGAGGAGACAGCTGCTAACGAGAAGGAGCACGCTAAGTTGTGGTTCAAGTATCTGGAGGGCGGTGCTATCCAGGATACAGAGAAGAACCTGGAAGCTGCTGCCAATGGTGAGCACGATGAGTGGACCGATATGTATCCACGCATGGCAAAGGAGGCTCGCGAAGAGGGTTTCGAGGAGATTGCTGCTAAGTTTGAGATGGTTGCTGAAATCGAGAAGCACCACGAGGAGCGTTATCGCAAGCTCTTGAAGAACGTACAGGACAAGCTCGTCTTCTCTCGTGACGGCGACTGCATCTGGCAGTGCTCTAACTGCGGACATATCGTAGTAGGCAAGAAGGCTCCTGAGGTTTGCCCAGTCTGCAACCACCCACAGAGCTACTTCCAGATTGAAGCACAGAATTACTAATTCTTGCTTGAGACGAAATATCTAACAGAACATATATAAATAAGAGAGGGTGTGTCATGGCCTTATGACACACCCTCTTTTTTATGATTTAGCTTGAACCATTTCCAACATGATTTCTATCAACCTTGGAACACCATACTGTTCTACCTCGTCCTCTTTCACCCAGATATAATCATCAGGGAGCAGGGGGCGGGTTTCTGTTTCCTGCAGATAGAAGTCGGCAAGGAGGATGCGATGGGTAAGTACATGCTTCACATCCTTAGCCAGGAGAAGAGGATTATGGACAAAGGCAGGCAGTTGCGGAGCATCTGATGCGTTATATAGTTCCCACAATCCTTGCCAGATATCACCCTCACCGCGACGGTGGATAGCCACTTCGCCTTTACACCTTATATATATATAGGAGAGATGGCGCGTTTTCACCTTCAGTGTCTTGTTCTTCACCGGCAACTCCTCTACCCTTCCTGTTCTCAACGCCTCACAGGTTTCGGCAAGCGGACAGACAAGACATTTTGGAGATTGAGGAGTGCACTGGATAGCTCCGAAATCCATCATACCCTGGTTATAGGCAGCAACAGGCGATAATGCTGTATCAGAAAGTTGCTGAGCAGACGAAGCAGGCAAGAGTGATTGAGCCAACGCAGCAAACTCTTTTTTTCCCTGCGTTGAGTTGATAGGAATATCTATTCCGAAGTAACGTGAAAGAACCCGGTACACATTGCCATCTACTACTGCCGCCGGAATATCAAAGGCAAAAGAACCGATGGCTGCTGCAGTATAATCGCCCACCCCTTTCAGGGCTTTGATACCTTCAAGTGTATCAGGGAAATGACCGAGCTCTACTATCTGTCTGGCAGCAGTATGAAGGTTGCGGGCTCGCGAGTAATACCCCAATCCCTGCCAGAGTTTCAAGACATCATCCTCGCTGGCAGCAGCCAAGTCTTCAACCTTGGGATAGGTCTTCATGAACCGCTCCCAATATTCCCATCCCTGTGCGATGCGGGTTTGCTGAAGGATGATTTCGCTCAGCCAGATGGCATAAGGATCCTTGGTTTCGCGCCAAGGCAAATCCCTACCATTCTCACGAAACCAATGGATAATGACAGCCGAAAAACTATTCATAAAATTCAATGTTCAAATCTCAATGTTCAAAGTAATCACTGTTCCGGATATTGCTCGTAAATCCTCAGACCGAACTCATTCGCCAAGGCATAGGCATGCTCCATGATATCGGCGAGAATGTGCTCGTAATTCACCCATACCTTATCCTTAATGAAGAAATAGAACTCGATAGGGAGACCGCATTGCGTGGCTTCCATGTGGCGCACCATCAATGTGAGATCGGTATTGACCTCCGGACGCTGGCGCAGATACTTCTCCATAAATTTACGGTAAAGCTGGAGATTGGTAGGGGCAAGGGCTGCAGGATTCTTTAAATCCTCAATATCCTTCCCTTCTTGTATATCTTTATCTATCGCCTTCTGCAACGACTCCTTCAACTTAAACGAATCTTCGGTGGCGAAATGCTTGGCAAGCAGATTACGTTTTAATGTCTCATCCACCAGACGGACACTACGGAAATCGAAGTAAACCACGCGCTTCACTCTTCGTCCACCACTCTTCTGCATACCAATCCAATTCTGGAACGAACCATTCACCAGGGTAATAGGCGAAATGGTAACGATTGTGTTATCAAAGTTGCGCACCTTCACGGTCGTGAGTGACATATCCTCAACGATACCATTGGCATCCACCGACTTCACCGTAATCCAGTCGCCCTTATGCAACATATCATTGCTGGTAAGACGCACACCAGCCGCCAATCCCGTGATGGTATCCTTAAAGACCAGCATCAGGACTGCCGAGGTAGCACCCAAACCGGCAAAGAGGGTCATCGGGTTCTTGCCCAACAGGATGGCAACCACCACCACGCCAGCCACAAAGAGCATCAATACCTTGAGAACACCGCAGAAAGTATGGAAATACTGCTGAGCCGACGAGCGTCGTTCCTGAGAATCCTCCAATCCTTTGAAAGACCCGATGAAGACCAGAGCCGTACGCACCGACATCACCACGATATAGATGCCCGTAACCCGCTCCAATATCTCCTTGAATATCGGATACTCCAGATAAATCAGCGGCATGAGCGACCATATCACCACAGCCGGCACAATATGGCAAGCCGAGGTGAGCACCTTCTTGTTCAGCAGAATATCATCCCAAGCGATAACCGTCTTATCAGTAATCTTACTGATGAGCGGAACCAGTATCTTGCGACACAGGAAATCGCTCAATATTGCCAAGAGGATGGCAGTAATGGTGAGCAAGATATGGCGCAGCATCGGCACGAAATCACCAGTGACTCCTGCCCATGTTATCATTTCATCTACAAACTTACGAATTTCCTCCATAAAACTATTAACTATCAACTATAAACTATCAACTAACGCTCACGGTTGGCAGAGCAAAGTACATACTTTATCTGCAAAGTGTCTGGCATTATTGCCATGCATGATACCATTGTTAATGATGGCGAAACAGAGTTCATGACCATTGGCTGCGGTACAGTAACCCGCCAATGAGATGATGCCCGTCAGCGTACCCGTCTTCGCTTTCACATTGCCATGCACAAAACTGTTTTTCATACGCTTTTTCAAGGTACCGTCAACCCCACCGATAGGCAGCGAATGCTTCAGATGGTCCATGATATTACCGTTAAGATAAGCATAACGCAGCAGTTTCACCTCCAGTTCGGCACTGAGATAATTATAGAGCGAAAGTCCCGAGCCGTCAGCCAGTTTATATCTTGCCGGATCGAGTCCTATCTTACGGATAAGCTGTCTTTCCACATTCCGGGCACTCTTGGCACTCGCCCATTTATTTCCCGTAGAAGCCGCAATCTGATAATACATGCTCTCGGCATAGAGATTATCACTCTCCTTCATCATCTTGTGCAGAATCTGATCCATCGTATGGAATCGGGTACAGACCGTAAAGGCACTCGCAGGGCAAGTCTTCTCTGAAGCCCCAAAGCAGGAATATTCGATGTCCTCCTCACGGAGCTTGGCAAGAAACTTATCCATAAAGATATCCTTGCGCTGGAACACCAGTGGCGAAAGCACCGGATTGTCATCATCCCAGCACCAGCCTTCACCCAACAGGTCGGCATCCTTCAAAGAGCGGTCGGCATAGATGCTGCCACGGATGGTGTCAACACCCATATCCTTCAGACTATTGACAAATGCCGACATATCATCGCTGTTGAAACGGGGATCCATGCCGCCTATACAATAGACATCACCCGTCAACACCCCATTCTCAATGGTACCGGTATATTTCAGAGTGGTTTTAAACTGGTAAGAACCGCCCAACTTATCGAGCGCCGTAATGGCAGTCAGGAGCTTCATCGTACTTGCCGGACGCATCAGCTGTCGTTCATTTCTCTGATAGATACAAGAGTCAGCAGACAGGTCCCAGACCATCAGTCCTACCTGTGATGTTTCGAACATCTTGCTCTCAAGGAGTTTATCAATACCCACCTTCACCGATTCGGGCCAAGGCAATTCCTGAGTCAGCGTATCCGCTGTCAGGGAATCAACGAGTGTAGAATCGGAAACATCCTTCTCATCAACCGTTTCTATTCCCTCATCTTCAATCACATTCTGGGCCTGCACCGGTACAGAGATCCATACCATCATCAGACCCAACAGCATATATATTATCTTTTTCATCACAATCAGTTCACCGGAACATAAAAGAAATTATTTATTTTTGATTCTCTCCATAAACGCCTCTTCATTATCCGGCTGAACGGTCACAATATTCTTATGTCCGTATTCGATGACCACACAATGGTCTAATCCGAAGAAAGTCTTGGCTATGTGTACATCAATGACATCACATAGCGGCACATTTCTGTTGGAAGAGAACCTGCCCTCATTGATGATGAGATATTCCATCTTCTCATCCAGGTCTATCGGTTTTACCATCTTGAAGGTATAGGTTGTATTCAGTATGCGCTCAATCATGCCCACGATGATGATAGCCACAAAGATGCCGATGATAGCCAGTTTGACCCAGAAGAAGTAGAGAGCCAGAATTGCGAACACCGCCACACCGATACGTGCCGTCAGCGTAAAGCGCTTATGAAAAGTTCTATCTGCCATAACTTTGATTTATTACCTTATATTATTGTCGTTTTTACGACCGTTTGATAGTCTAAAAGACTATATAACCTTAAATTTCGCTGCAAAATTACAAAAAATCCCTCTCTTATTACTCATTTTAAAGATTAATTATTACTTTTGCAACGAATTAAGAATTAATTCTGAGAGAATGGGGTTGTTTTATAGATAAAAACACCTGTTCTTAATATTGAAATTAGATAAGAATAAACTCAATGGTTTATAAGTATGATTTTCTGATTATCGGCTCAGGAGTTGCCGGTATGAGTTACGCCCTGAAAGTAGCCAGAGCGCATAAAGGTAAGGTGTGTATGATTTGCAAGACCTCGCTCGACGAGGCTAACACGTCATTCGCACAAGGTGGTGTGGCGTCAGTTACCAACTTGGAAGTGGATAACTTCGACAAGCACATACAGGATACTATGATTGCTGGTGATTATATCAGCGATTATAAAGCAGTGAAGCAGGTTGTCACTATGGCACCGGAGCAGATCAAGGAGCTCGTGCAGTGGGGCGTCAACTTCGATAAGCAGCAGGACGGCAAGTTCGACCTACACCGTGAGGGCGGTCACAGCGAGTTCCGCATCCTTCATCATGCAGATGATACGGGTGCAGAAATCCAGCGCGGTCTGATGGAGGCTGTGCGCAACTGTCCGGATATCGATATCAAGGAAAATCATTTCGCCGTGGAGATTATCACTCAGCACCACTTGGGTGCCCGTGTTACTCGCCGCACTCCTTATATCAACTGTTACGGTGCATACGTATTGAATCCTGATACCCAGAAGGTAGATACCTATCTGAGTAAGGTTACCGTGATGTGTACCGGTGGATGTGGTGCCGTTTATCAGACTACCACCAACCCTGTGATTGCCACTGGCGATGGTGAGGCGATGGTATACCGTGCCAAGGGAACTGTAGCCGACATGGAGTTTGTCCAGTTCCACCCAACCGCTCTTTATCATCCGGGCGAAACCCATCCTGCCTTCCTCATCACCGAGGCTATGCGTGGTTATGGCGGCATCTTGCGTCTGCCTAACGGCGAAAGTTTCATGGAGAAATATGATAAGCGATTGAGTCTGGCTCCTCGTGACATCGTGGCTCGTGCCATCGATAAGGAGATGAAAATTCACGGATTGGATCATGTCTGTCTCGATGTAACCCATAAGAATCCAGAGGAGACCAAGCGTCACTTCCCTAATATCTACGCCAAGTGTCTGAGCATCGGCATCGACATCACCAAGGAGTATATCCCTGTTCGTCCTGCCGCTCACTATATGTGTGGTGGTATCAAGGTTGATTTGAACGGCTGTTCAAGCATCAACCGTCTCTATGCTTTGGGCGAGTGTTCATGCACCGGTCTGCATGGCGGTAACCGTCTTGCCAGCAACTCGCTCATCGAGGCTGTGGTTTATGCCGAGACTGCTGCCAAGCACAGTATTGAACATGTAGATGAGTACGACTTCAATGAGAAGGTACCAGCATGGAATGATGAAGGTACTTTGACCAACGAAGAGAAGGTGCTGATTACACAGAGCGTGAAAGAGGTGGGCGAATGCATGAGCAACTATGTAGGTATCGTGCGCAGCGATCTCCGTCTGAAGCGAGCATGGGACCGCCTCGATCTTCTCTACGAAGAGACAGAAAACCTCTTCAAGCGTGTAAAGGTAAGCAAGGAACTCTGCGAGCTCCGCAACATGATTAACGTGGGTTATCTCATCACCCGCATGGCGATAGAACGCAAGGAGAGCCGTGGTCTCCACTATACCATCGACTATCCTGTTCATGCTTACGACAAGAAGTAATCAAGAATTATCAGAATATTAAAAAGCTCGGATGCTTGTGATGCATCCGAGCTTTTTTTATTTTCAAGAATTTGAGAATTAGAGAATTTTTCTTTCTACCTATTGGTTCTAGTGAATTTTCTTTTTATCTCGTCAGCGAGAACTTGATGCTCAGGCCGAAATCCTGTGTGGTGGTAGGATAACTGCTGCTCGACAGGAGCGGGGTGTTGGTCTGACGGTCATAATAGAAACTCATGGTAAGGAGTTTGCTGAAGGTATAATCGGCAGAGAAACTCAGTTTCAGAGCATTGTTGCCGCTGCTGGCACTGCTTACCATTGAGGCTATATCACGAACGATGGCTGCCTGCTTGCGGAAACTGAAGTCAAGACGTAGATTCAGATCATGGTTGGTACCATTCTGAACCGTCTTGGTGGTCGACGCATTCTTATTGGCTGCATTCTTGTTGCCGCCCTTCGACTTGGAACGGGAGGCCTTGGCGCCCCAACCGAAAACATCGAAGTTGTTGATGCGGTAACCCATACCGATTACCCAGTCCTTACTCAATGCCTCGTTCAGCTGCACACTCGTCATACTGAGGTTCAATACACGGGTCTGGCGATATTCTGCCTTCACCGTCATATTATTGTTGAATGTGACATCCATACCCAATAATGGCGAGAACGACTCGTTGATACTTACCTGCGAAATGTTGAACATGCTACTTGGAGATGGATTGCCCGTAGTGGCATCACTCACGAAGCCGAGACCGTTCATATACTCCTGGAAGGTGCTGTAACTGTTGTAGCTGCCAACCGCAAAGACGCTTTTGTAAGAGTGGTTGATGTTGAAACTCTTGAAGTGCTCGTTGAACCAAGGCAGACGTCCCAGTCCGCTGTAACGGATGGTCCAGTTTGGCAACATCCGGCTCAATGCCGGGAATACCGAAAGCGAATTGCCACCCATCGAGGTATAAGCCTTGAGGAAGGCAGGAATCATGACATCGCTGCTATACTGGTTGACCGGCGTGCGGGAAGCATCAAACTTGCCGCCAGCCAGAGCCGAACCTGTCGGATAAACGGTACCTGCATACTGCGCCTCTACCCTATCTCTGAAACCAGCCAGCGAGTTGACAAACTTCTCGAAGGTCTTGCTGCGATAACCCGAATTGGCATTGCCCATTCCCTCGAAAGCCGACCCCAGCGAGATGGTAGTCATCTGGAAGGCTCCACTCTGGGTAGTTGGCGTTCCTTCATACATATACTGTATGCTCTTCTGCGTGGTCTTGGTACGTGTGGCTGAGAGATCAATCTTGAAATCCTTGATAGGCTCCAGGGTGGCACGCAACGTAAGATTATCCGTTCTGCTGGTAGTAGCAGGTGTTGCGATACTGTCGTTGCAGAGCAGCCAGTCGTTGTTTCTAGCCTTCTCGATATAATCGTCGCCAACCATACCGAAGGCGAAGTCAAGACCCGGTGCTATCTGTCCCACCTTCTTCTGTCCGAAGGCATCACCCACACTAGGCAAGAAGCCCGGCAGGGTGAGCTGATAGCTGCTGCGATAGTTGATGCTCACATTGCGCACCATCATTGCCAGGCGACTAGCCAACTGCAATCCCTTATACCATTTCTTATCATCAAGCGGTTCCTTAGCCAGTACGGAGAGTTTCACCTTCATGGCAGTATCTACCTTTGAGATGATTCTGATCTGGTTATTATCCACCTTTTTATATTTAAGCGGGAACACTTTGCCGTTTTCCGTCTTGGCATTCACAATCAGTCGCTTGGTATTTTTACCGTGGCGTATCTTGAATGTGGTATCAGGCAGGAGGGTGATTTCCCGTTCGAAGGCACGCTTGTTCTTAGGCAGCGCCTTCTTCGGATCAGCCGCCTGTTCCTTTGCTTCCTGCTTCTTTTTCTTTTTTTCCTGCTTCTTGCGCTGCATCTGTGCCCTACTCTGGGTACGGTCAAACTTATCGTTTACCTTCTTCAGGAAAGGCACATGGTTGTAGAGTTTCACCAGGTTGAAGTTTCCGTTCAATGTCAGTTCGCGCTGGGTATTGATGGTATTTCCATACGAGTTGCCCTCCTCATCCTCTGTACCGCGCTCCCAAGAATAGTTGGCATTGTAAGAGGCATCGCTGTTCACCCAGTCGAAGACAGGCAGCAGATTGAGAGGCAACCTATAAGATGCCTGGAAATTCTGACTATAGTCGAGCGGTGCACCCCAGTGGCGGATGCTGGTCCATACGGAGTCCTTCCAGGCATGATACTGGTCGGCATAAAGATCCTTGTTGACCGGTGTATAAGGTTCCTCTATCTGTGCATGGGTAGCACTCTGGAAGTTCATGTGCAGGTTCTTGGTCAGATCCCAGTTGATGGAGAACTCACGATTCCAAAGGAACTGTTCACTGAAAGTGAGCGGCAACTTGGAGTCTACTCCGGTAGCTCCACTCATCAGGGTTTCCATATCGCGCTCCTGCAACTCGTAGTAGTCGCGCGTCATCTCGGTATTGAAGGCTATGTTCTGCGGCAGCCAGTTCAGTCCGAAACGTTTCAGTATGTCGAGCCACTTACTCTTGTTCTTCAGTCCCTTGAATGGTTCCCATGCCTTATAAACCGGGCTCCACGAATAATCCAGGGCTCCGCGCCAGTTGTCCTTGCGCTCATACATCGTCGTTTCACCCGTAGTATACTGATGCTGATGACTGTAGGTGAATGAAAAGTTGGCTGGATCGTATGGCATCGGATGACGCTTGGTAGCGATACCCACCCGGGCATTCGAGATAGAGAAGTTGGTCTGCGTAATCTTGGTGGCAGCGATGTTCTCGATAGAATCGCGCTCATGCTTGGAGCCGGCGGCATCGAGGGCATCCTTCAATTCCATATCGGTATCCAGCGGATTATACTTAGGAGTGGTCTTCTCCTTAGTGACACTATAATATAAAGGTATGCTCACCTTCGCCTTGTCAGGGAAGAACTTACCCATTTCGAGCGATGTGGTCACACTGTAGGTACCGTAATTATCGGTAGTGCGACTTGCCACGCCATCTTCCAGACCGCCGAATCCCTCGCTGATGTATCTGCCGGTGGCATTTACGCTACCCAGATCGGAGAGTTGTACGTTGAGGTTGGCATTGGCAGCCCAACCACCCGAATTATTATGTTCCTTGAGTCGGAGTTCGTTTATCCATACCTCACCACTCTTGATGTCGGCAGAATTGTTTCTCACACCCAGCATCATGGTCTTCACTTCGCCGAGACTCGGATTACCCACGATGGTAATCTTGTTCTGCGGATGTTCTGCATCCATCATGGAATAAGGAGCGAGATAAGAAGCCACACCCTGTGCCTTCGCCTTGTTGCGGTTTTTCTTCAATGCCGTAAAGACACTCAGCGGCACATCGAGCATATTCACCTCAGGCCATACCGCCTTACAGTCGGCAAGCACATAGCGGTTGTAGTTGGAGCGTGGCTCGGTGAGTTTCAGCGGGATTTCATACTCGTAGTAATTGTTCTTATAATCACTACCCAGACGGATGAAGACTGAGAGATCACCATCCTGCAGACGGGTGGTATTCTGCTCCAGGGCATTGGCATGGGCAAACATCTGGATGCGCTTGTACTGGCGCAGATCAAGGGTAGAATTCTTGTAAACCGCCTTCGCCTCGCCTGTGCTCATATTCTTGACCACCAGACTCAACGCTTGCTCGTTCGCCTCAACCAACTGAGGCTGACTAGGATCCTGTTCGCGCTTGATACCCGGAGGCAAGACATAGTTGACCGGTGTCTTCTCGCCGTTCTCCTCCAGACTCACGCTGCTTGCGTCGAGGGTTCCGCCACTGGCTGCGCCGAGCGGCTGATCATAGGTACGCCACTTGCCCATCACGAGGTCGAAGGTACCGAAACGCAGCACGATAGGTTTCTTGAAACCGGTGAGGAACATACGCATGAAGCGGATGCTGGAGAAATCGTTGATGTTGCCCTGACGGCTCTCAAACTCATCGATAGGTATGCGGAACTGATACCAGGTAACGGTAGACTTAGTATTATCACGCCAGGTCTGGCTGTATTCACGCTTATCTACAATATGATTATTACCCACCACGAGATCTTCCGGACGAATGCTGACACGGTACTGGAAGTATTTCTCATATTCGTTGAGCGTATAATCCTGGTTGATATCCTCGACATCCGGCGTTGACTTATAAGAAGTATCATAGCTCTCAGAACGGCTGTCGCTGTCAGGCGAGTTGCCCTGAGGATTGTTGATATACTTATATCTCTGCAGGATTGGAGCACGCATCTCATCCCAGTCGGAACCGCGGAAATAGTGGTAGTCATCACGTGCCGGATCGGCAAAGATGCTGTCGAACACCGCCTGGTTCACCTTGCCCTGAATCTGGTCGAGATAAGCACTCTTGTAGAATTCCTGCTCCTCGGCATCAGTCAGTCCGTTGAAACCCACATCCTGCAAGGCTCTGCTGCCACTGGTGGTAGCAAAGGCATAGGTCACGGTGCTCTGGGTAGGAATCTTACCCCACTGGGTATAGGTGTAGCTCTTGCTGCCATCCACCGGCATGCCACTCTCATAGAATTTCTTGCCATCACGCAGGATATCCTCGCTCACCTCGCCCAGGTTGATGTAGAAATCGCCACCGTAATCGGCAGCATCAGCCTCTTCGCGAGAATAGATGAACGGATCGAGCATCCAGAACTCGATGTATTCGATGTTTGCCTGCTCGAAATCGTTGGTATCCAGTTTACGCATCATTCCGCCCCAGTTGCGCTGCGGATTCTGCAGGGTTCCGTCTGCCTGCAAATCTGTTACATTGAAGTTGTATGGTCCCGGCTCACTTGGATAGTAAGCCAGATTGAGTACATTCAGGGTATTGGTAGCGCCCTGATAACTGCTCTGGTCGCGCAATGGGAAGAGCTCCTTGGTATAGACCTCGCGGACATAATGGTTACTCAACTGCTTGAGGTCGCCCTTGATATGTCCCGGAGTGAGCGAACTTCCACGGCGGGTGAACAGCGGATCGATGGTATACCAGGCTAGGCGCGAACGGTGGAAACCGCTGCTCAGACCGGTCTTATCGCTGTAATCGTCCTTGAAATTGAGCGAAGGCACACTGGATATAAACCAGGAGGTAGGAGTCGTTACATCGATGGTGGTCTTCGTACCCTCGAAGTCATCGATATAAGATGCATTGTCCTGTGTGCCACCTGCCTCACCGGCAATGAGCTGGGCAAATTCTCCTGTAAAGGATATCTGCGATGGCTGGGTGAGGTGCAGGAATGGTATCTTGTCAAGCACATTGGTGAGCCACTGACTCTCCTTGCGCCAGTTGAGATTGATACCCCAAAGGGTGTTCTTCAGCGGTTCGGAGCCCATGGATACCTTGGTAGTAAGTGCCTGTTCGGAGAGGTGCTGGATAGTACCGCTCAACTGGAAGTTCTTGGTAAAATCATACTCCCAGTTCAGTCCGAACATCGTTTTTCGGGTTTGTCCGAAATCGGTATTACTCTCCAGAGAAACGTTGACAGCCGTACCGGCATCAATGATGCTCTGGTTCAGGATGGTCACCTCGCCGGCACTGTAATCTACCGAATAGTCGGTGCCCTCTTTCAGGGTGATACCGCCTGCCGTAACGACCACCGAGCCCTGTGGCACATTGTAGGCATCGAGCGAGATGACATTGGCTGCAGAGCCCTTGAACTGTCCCACAATCTGATACTTGTTCTTTTCGGCTATCTGCTTGGCTACGGTCTTCGTACTGTCATAAAGTTCGGTAAAGGCATACTTTTCAGCCTTGTCGGCAGCCACGCCCCGCTTGACCAGATAATCACGCATATAACTGCCGAAAGGCTCTACCTTCGGAATGAACACGCGTCCGTTAGAGATGGTATAGCCTTCTACATAATCGAAATATCCATTGCTGTGTGCCTTGTTGTTGTTATCCAGACGGTCGGCGCCCAGCACACGGATGATAGGCTGCTTCTTCACCTGCTGCTCAGGGATATAACTGAGATATACGCCGGTGGTATCGCTCTGGTATTTCACATCCAGGCGGAACTTCTCCTTCTCTACGGTAGAAGCCAGATAATAAACGTTCTTCATCATCAGCCCCCAGTTGCCCTGTCGCGGATTGTTACTGGTATTCTTGAGCGATTTCACGAAGAGTGCCTGCTTGGTATCGCTGAGATCGGATGCAAACTCGCCCACCTGATAGGTAACACCTCCCGATGTATACTCATAGGCTACGGCAAGTACCTGGTCGGTCTGCAGACTGGTTTTCAATGAGATATAACCCAAGGCGGTATTGACTGTATACTCAGAAGAATTGAGCAGACGGGCACTCTCCAGTTTCTCATAATCCGCTCCGCCAACCAGTCCGCCTCCATCGAGAGTGGTTGCAGCCTGGTCGATGTCACGGGCAGCAGCATATTGGCTGTTCATCGCAGCATACTCAGTATTCGCCTGGTTAGAAGGCACCTGTCCGCTCGCCGTCCACATCGGGTTGCTCAGTTTCTGGTTCTCGCCCAGGTCGGTCAGGGCTACGATGTTTCGGGTATTGGTGGTATTGCCGGTTTTGTTGGTAACCCACACCTCCACACGGTTGATGGTGATGCCCGTGGTGAGATTAGGAAGTTTCTGCATCCAGGCATCATAATGATTTCTGAAATACTGGGAGAGGAAGAAGTGGCGGTTCTCCTCATAATCGGCTACATTCAACTCAAAAGGGGTAAGCTGCACACCGCCCCTGGTAGATACGCTCTTCGATGCACTCTTCTTCTGCGAAGCCACCATCTGCAGCTTGAGTTTGCCAAACTGCATATCGGTTCTAACACCAAACAGACTGCTGGCGCCTTTGATGAGCGAAGAGTTGGAAGGGAAGGAGACATTGCCCGCCTCAACGAGTTTGATGATTTCATCTTCCTTGCCGTCGTACTTCAGTTTCATGTTCTGTGCATCGAAATCGAAGGTGGCATCGGTGTTGTAATTCAGGTTCATGTTCACCTTATCACCCACCTTTCCGTTGACGTTGAGATTGATTTTCTCATCAAAATCCATCATCGTCGTCTTTCGGTTGCGGATAGGCAACGAAGGATTGTCGATGCTCTTCTTGTTGATACCGAACTTGAGTTCGGCAGAACCCTGTGTCTTCACTCTGATGCCACCAGGACCGAAGATTTTCTCGGCAGGTCCCAAGTCGAAGTGCATATCCGAGAAATCGAACTTCTCCTTGCCTTTTGCCTGGAAGATTTCATCGTTCTGCTTGCGGAAGTAGCTGTTGCGCTGCTGCTGTTCGGTCCATGCAAGATACTCTTTCGGAGTGAGCATGATAGGGGCCGAAAGCCAGGTTGAGCCCATGCGGTTGCCGATGATATAGCGGTCGAGGGTATCGTTGTAGACTACCTGATATTGCAGATTATCAGGACGTTTCAGGTCGAGCGGACTCTGATAGAGGTCGCTCAGGGAGTAAGGTTGGGTGCGCTGAATCTGCCAGCGGGTATGCAGCAGCGAATCGGGAATGGTATCTTCATCGAGCTGCACGGGCTGGGCTGTGCTGATATGGTTTTTCTTTTTATCGTCCTGAAGTTGAGGCAAAGCTATCGCATAGCCGAAGGTTGCCACCATCAGCCAAGCCAATAGAAAAGATATGAATCTTTGCTTCTGTTTCATCGACAAAAAACTCCTAACTTATTTGATTTGCTTCAATGCCAGTTTCACAACCTGTTCTACCGGGAGATCAGGCTGTGCCTTGAGGATATCTACTACTACCTTGGCAGATGGTGCCGGCGAGAAGCCGAGCATGGTGAGGGCGCTTACCGCCTCATCCTTTACGTCATTGTTCACCATCACCACATTGCCTCCGCTGGCTGGCAGTTCGTCAGCAATGCCGAGGCTCACGATTTTATCTTTCAAGTCGATGATGATTCGCTGTGCAGTCTTCAGTCCGATACCCTTCACGGTTTTCAGCATCTTGTCGTTACCAGTAGAGATGATTTCGCAGAGTTCGCGTGGCGAGAGTGAAGAGAGAATCATACGGGCCGTATTTCCGCCTACTCCTGAAACGGTGATGAGGAGGCGGTAGAGTTCACGTTCCTGTTTGGTAGCAAAGCCGAAAAGGGTGAAAGAGTCATCTCTTCCACCAGCCACCAGCACTTCGTGAACATAGAGTTTCACTTCCTGTTTGCCCTGAATGGCAGTATATGTATTGAGCGATATATTGAGTCCGTAGCCCACCCCCGCAGTCTCAACAATAGCCAGTGCAGGTGTCAGCTCTGTCAGATCGCCATGAATATATTCTATCATTTTCTTTTTCTCCTAATTAAATTAATATATTAATAACGTGCGAAGGGCGGGATTATTGTAATAGAGTTCCATAAAATTACGTCCCGTAGTGCAAAGCGCATCGGGAGGTATTGGAAAGAGGATGAATGATGTTTCGCAACAAAATAGCGAAACTGTAAGGTTCTTACTACGGATACTTTACAAATCTCTGCTTATTCATATCTAAAAAACTATGATTTTACTACTTTAAATAAAGAGTGAAGAATTCACTGTAACTCTAACATCGATAAATGCTCGCAAATTCAAGTCTACGAATTTTTTCTTTTAAAAAGTTTGTCGATTACAAAAAAAAACTTATATTTGCAGCCAAATAGCATAATATTGGGAGCATACTATAGCTGCCAGGCAAATAATTATGCAGATATGAAAGTCTGCATAAACACCTATTTCGTGAATACGAACAGAAATATTTCATTAAAATTTAAAAAAATACTCGATATGTATAACAAAATTATCTTCTTTATGATGTTATTACTTATGATTTCGTGCAATTCGAAGCTGAAACGAAATCTTAAAAACTCAATAGAGATTAAAGAACAATTAGGACAATCGTCTTATCCTTTTATAAAAAGTATGGAGTATCATGCCTATATACAAGATAATGAGGCTATCCCTGTTATAGATATCCAAATCACTGAAAAAGGAAACTTCTCTATCTTTGTAAAATATCAAACTAATAAAAAATATTCGAAACTTAGTTATAAAGAGACTTTGGATTTTTTGTCCACCGTCATAGAAAAACAAAATAAAGAAAATATTCCTCTCTCTAGGCTTCAACAAATATTTATAAGAACAGAAATGTGGAATGAAAATTCCATCTATACTTCTATGGAGGAATACCGGAACATAAACATTCCACATGGCGAATATTTTAACAAAAAAGCGAAGGAAAGCCATATAGTTTCAGACATCACAAAAATACTATCCAGATATAACTTAAAGATTGGAAGTCTCTCATACGAAGGTCTGCTACCGCTAGACGGAAAAGTCATTAAAGAAATAAATAAAAATATAGAATTAAATACGTCAGAAGCTTACCTTACAGGGAATTTAGTTTTAGATATTGCAAACCAATAGTTATGAAAATCAAGAATTTAGAAGAAGCATTAATCTGTTTTAAAGAAAATGCAATCATTCATGGGGAATGTACACAAAATGGTGACAACAAACGTGGTAACAAAAGCCACAAAAATATAATAAATGCCATCAAGTACATTTCTGCAGAACATAAATATGAAATTTTAGAACCTCTTTTGGAAGATAACAATCTTTCTGTAAGAATATGGGCAGCTTATGCACTATTGCACGTTAATACTCCAAAAGCAGTAAAAGCATTGAAAGAAATTGTTAAGAATGACAGTGGAATTATGGGGTTCAATGCAGAAATGACATTAGATGAATTCAAGAAAGGCAACATTTAACCTGCATATTTCATTCTCACCTAATTATACAAGTGCAAAGATTTGCCAGAAATTACGTCCCGACGTAGCATGTCATACGTCCCGACGCAGAGCCAGAGACGTCGGGACGCAGCAAAAGCTACGTCCCGACGTAATTCAAAGCACATCGGGAGGTATCGGAAAGGGGATGTATGATGTTTCGCAACAAAATAACGAAACTGTAAGGCTCTTGCTACAGATACCTTACAAATCTCCGCTTATTCATACCTAAAAACTATGATTTTACTACTTTTTGCAACTTTTATGAGTTAAAATTCTATTAAAACGTCACGTATTTCAAGAAAAAGCTATACTTTTGCAACCGGAAACAGAATGAAAAGCGGAAAACATATCCGTTGGATGACTAAACCGCAACAAATAAAAGAAATAAAAACAACAAAATAAAAGAAATAAGACAATGAAGAAATTTAGAGCAGCCGTAGTAGGATACGGCAACATCGGTAAGTTTACTGTTGAGGCACTCGAAGCAGCTCCTGACTTTGAGATTGCAGGTATTGTACGTCGCCAGGGTGCCAAGGACAAACCAGCTGAGTTGGCAAACTATGAAGTAGTAGATGACATCACCAAGTTGAAGGATGTAGATGTTGCTATCCTCGCAACCCCTACACGCTCTTGCCCTGAGTATGCAGAGAAGATCGTTGCCCTCGGTATCAACACCGTAGACAGCTTCGATATTCACACCAGCATCCTCGACTACCGTACCAAGCAGATGGAGAACTGCAAGAAGGCTGGCAAGGTAAGCGTTATCTCTGCAGGTTGGGACCCAGGTTCTGATTCTATCGTACGTGTTCTGATGGAGAGCCTTGCTCCTAAGGGTTTGACATATACCAACTTCGGTCCTGGTATGAGTATGGGTCACTCAGTTTGTGTTCGTGGCAAGAAGGGCGTAAAGGAAGCGCTCTCTGTAACCATCCCATTGGGTGAGGGTATCCACCGCCGTATGGTATACGTAGAGTTGGAAGAAGGTGCCAAGCTTGAGGATGTAACAGCCGAAATCAAGGCCGATCCATACTTCGCTCACGATGAGACCCACGTATTTGCCGTAGCATCAGTAGATGATGTAAAGGATATGGGTCATGGTGTGAACCTCGTTCGCAAGGGTGTATCAGGCAAGACCCAGAACCAGCGTTTCGAGTTCAACATGAGCATCAACAACCCAGCCCTCACCGCTCAGGTATTGGTTAACGTGGCTCGTGCTTCATTCCGTCTGCAGCCAGGTTGCTACACCATGCCAGAGATTCCAGTTATCGATATGTTGCCAGGAACCCGTGAGGAAATCGTAGCAACACTCGTATAAAGACATTGAACTTTGAGGTTTGAACATTGAACTTTATGATGAGTTTAACAGGTTCAGATTCATAGTTTAGCAAATAATAAAGGCTCGCAAGAAGTTTCGATTTCTTGCGAGCCTTTTGAATATACTATATTCCAATTTATTTATGCGTCATGATATCAAGCACCATATCATCGGTAGCTCTCATCGCATCGGCACCGATGCTCGTGAGGTTGTGGATGCACTTATCCACATCATCATCTACGATACCCTCGGCAGAGGTGACACACTTGCCTTCCATAGAAAGGAGGGCAGAAAGAAGAGCGGTGCTGACACCTGATGAAATCTTCAGGGCACAACTTGGTTTCGCTCCGTCACAAATCATACCGGTGAGATTGGCTACCATATTCTTGACAGAATTGCAGATGCGGGTATAATCGCCACCCATCAGATAGGTAATGCCGCAACTGCTGCCCGTACTGGCTACCACACAACCGCAAAGAGCTGAAAGCTTGCCTAAGCTCTGCTTGATATAGATGGCAGTCAGATGACTGAGCATCAGGGCACGGATCATTTCCTCCTCGGTATTCTCGTTCTCCAGCGCATAAACCACCACAGGATTCGTTGCACAGATGCCCTGGTTGCCGCTGCCGCTGTTACTCATCACCGGAATCATGGCACCACCCATACGGGCATCGCAGGCTGAAGCGGTGCGGGAGATGATATGCGAGAAAATATTATCGCCGAAGATACCATGACTCAACGGACGGTCCATCGTCTTGCCCAGACAGTGGCCATAGTTGCCTTTGATACTCAACTCGGCAGCCTTCATATTATAGTCCCTGGTCTTGAGAATGAAAGAAATCTCATCGAGCGGAGCTGTTGTAGCAAACTCGTAAACCATCGGGAAATTGAGCTGGATGTCGTCATCAGCCTCATCGCCCACAGTACCGCCACGCTTATCGAGCACCACCTCGCCATTACGCTCAACATACACAAAATGGGTATGTGAACCGGAGATAATTGCCGTAGCCTGGTCTTCACCAGCATGACAGATGATTTCGATATAGAGTTTATCCACATCACCCTGCTTCAGTTTGATGTTGATATCCGCATCCTTGATATATTGTTTGCCCTGTTCCAGACTGTCTGGAGTAAGATCTTTCAACACTTCCAGCTGATATTCAGGCTTTCCGATGAGCGCCCCCAGCGATACGGCGATAGGCAAACCAATCATACCCGTGCCAGGAATGCCGACACCCATCGCATTCTTGAGCATATTAGGACTCAGAAGAACTTCGATACGTTCAGGGCGCTTGCCCAATGTAGTAGCAGCCTTGGCTGTACATAATGCCACAGCCATCGGTTCGGTACAGCCGATGGCAGGAACCACCTCTTTATTAACGAGCGCAATGATGCGCTCACGCTTACTTTTCTCTAACATAATCTATATAACTTTTATATAAATAACGTTCTTACCATTATTTCGGGTACAAAAATACAAAAAATAAACCGTATTTCACGATATTATCGAAAAAATACGGTTTATCTTTATATAAATGGAGCACTTTAGCCAAACTTTTCGTCTAAATATCTTATTTCGAGAATAGTTCAGCCAACTTTGCAGCCAATTCCGTACCACGGATATTCTCTGCAATACACTTACCTGTAGTACCATCTACCAGGAAGATGGCAGGAATGAACTTTACCTTATAAGAATCAGCTATACCGGCACGGTCAAGTCCGTTAGGCCAAGAAAGTTTCTCCTCAGCAAGCGCTTTCTTCCAAGCAGTTTCATTCTTATCGATAGAAACACTTACTATTTCCAGTCCCTTTCCTTTATACAGTTCATAAAGTTTTTTGAGGTTAGGAATTTCCTTGCGGCAAGGTCCACACCATGAAGCCCAGAAATCAACCAGATAATACTTCTTTCCCTTTACACAAGAAGCCATGCTCACCTTAGAACCATCAACTTGCTGGAGTTCGAACTGAGGCAAAGTCTCACCTGTAAGTCCCTTTGGATTAATCTGCTCGTTGAGCAACTTTCCATAGAAGCTATTCTTAGCAGTTTCTGAGAACGAATTCCATTCCTTGGAGTTTTCCTTGGTGAAATAGTTCAAGGTACAAAGCATGGCGAAAGGTCCCCACCAGGAATCCTTGTTGTCTGAATACAACTTTCCATAAGAAGACTCCACCGTGTCAAAGAAATTCTTCTGTTCGGTAGCCATCTCTTTTCTCTCGTCACTATCTTCCAAAGCTTTCATCTTAGCTTTATCCTTTGCCTGGTAAGCCTTGCTCTGTTCTGCAATCAATTTTTTATGCTTATCGTTTATATCCTTATACATCTTATCAAGCATATCCCTCACTGAACCGATTTTTGTCTGATATTCTTCGTTCATAGCACTGCCGGAAATCTTGACATTGCTGGTATTAAAACCAGTGGTTACCCCATCATTGATGGGTTTGGCATCGAGAGACACCTGTACTTTTTCGCCACCTTTGGTCATCAGACTAAAAGTGAAAACACCATTTCTTGGACCGACACCGATAAAACGAGCCTCTGTAACAGGGATGGTTAAAGTAAGTTTTCCACCCTTTACCACACCTTTAGCGAGAGGTTTCTCGTTACGATGGGTAGCAGCCAGGACGGCTTCCATTTCCGTACCATCAGGCACACCATTCAAGATTGCATCAATGATACACTCGTCTGCATTCTGAGCATGAGCACTCATCACAGAGATGAGCGCCAATGCCAATGAGAAAATTGTTTTTTTAAAAATCATATTTGTACAATTACTAGAAAGATTTATTTTAACGTTCATTACTTCTCCACATTCTGTACGAAACTTCCGTTGCCAGGATTATCAATGGCTCCCTTAGGGAATGGGAAGGTCCAGAGATGAGAGGATGGAGCAAGACTTATCTGCTTGCCATCTATCTCTTTTGTCAGCGTGCGGGCATAGGTACCTTCAGCATTTAAGCGACGAGCATCGCCAAACGGCACGATAGAGAAGATAAGTTGATTATCCTTAGCTTGACGTATATACCGGATAGCTTCTGCCACAGAGGACGCCGATAGTGGCTGATATTTCTCTGGAAGGATATATGTCTTACGCACCTCATTGAGCACATCCATAGCATCTGTCAACTGATTCTTACGAGCCAAGCATTCAGCCTTGATAAGATACTGCTCCACGGTTCTCATTCCAGCAAGATTGATATAGCCATTGGTCAACCCCTGATAATAAGTTTCTGCACCCATCGTTCTTTGTTTCCAATTGCTCAAGAAATAAGCATCTCCCTCTTCGAATCCGGCAGCACGATTTACCGGTATCTTGAATATCGCAGATGCAGAGTTGGAACTATTATCGGCATAATTGAAATTATAACAGTCCTGGCTATCAAATCCCAATGGCGTTTTCAAAGAAGGATAAACACCCTCTTGGGCTATCACACCCTTATTATCATTATAGAATCCAACCCAATCAACCAACTTATCATTAATGGCAAGAGCCTTATCAGCAAACTCCAACGCCTTTTCATAGTTCATCATCTGAAGATAGGTACGTGCCAACATAGCATAGGCAGCTCCCTTGCCCGGATGGAGGAGCGTGGTACCCATATCTGGAAGATCAGCTACCGACGTGTTCAAATCATTCAAAATAAATTCATAGATTTCCTGAATGGTGGCCTGATGATATGGAGCATTCTGAAGACTGCTCGTAATCAGAGGTACGCTCAACTTACTGGCAGCATTTGAAGGCTCGTAGGTATCAGCATAATAATTAGCGAGATTGAAATAGTTCATCGCACGCAACACTCTGGCATATGCCATCACCTCAGCCTTTTCTTTCTCAGTACCTTCTGTTGTATTAGGCACATCTTCCAATATCAGATTGCAGGTATTGATAGTGCCATAAGCCACATAATAAGTACTCTCATCTGCAGAGTTCCAATAGGCACGATCGGTTTCCTCCTCCCAATTGTAGTTAGCCTTATACATCGGATAATAACTGGCATACGAATTGGTGAGATATTCATCATTAAGCAAATAGCACGTTTGCAAAACCGGCATGCGATGAGTACCATACTCGTAACGGAGAAAAGCCTCATAGTCGGCGAGCGACTTAGGGATGCGTTTGCCCTTTGGTTCTATATTGAGATAGTTATCGCAAGAGGCAAGTCCCATAACCATGCCCAGCAACAACACCATATATACTAATTTCTGTTTCATTTTCTTCATTATTTAAAAGTTGAGATAAATGCCTAACACATAGTTGGTGGCATTATAACCACCCAGCTGGTACTTAGCCTGTTTGGTCTTTGCCCAGAAGAACGGATTCTCCACATTAGCCTGAACACGGGCACTCTGCATATAGAGCGAACGGCACAGCGACTTTGGCAAATGATAAGCCAGAGAAATGTTGTTCAGACGAATATAACTGGCATCAAGGATATTGATATCAGAATAAAAATAAGTACTATACAAAGAAGATGCTGACAAACCACTTTCGGCAAAAACAGCCTTTGGCACATTGGTATAAGCCTCATCACCTGGTTTCTGCCAACGATTAGCAAGTCCGGCACTAGCTCCCGCAATATTGGAGATATATCCTACGCTGGAATAACTGCAAGTGAGGAAAGCAGGATTGGCATTGCGCATCTTATGACCACCCGCAAAAAGGAACTGCATACTGAAATCGAAATCCTTGTAGCTGATACTGGTTCCGAAAGATCCACTATACTTAGGAGTGGTAGTACCCATGTAAGAGATGGCATCCAATGTCGTTGGCTGATTAGTTACCTTCTCACCATTCTCGTTATACACCTGTGGCAATCCTTCTTCACTCAATCCAGCCCACTTATAGCCATAGATTGCATTATATTCGTTGCCGATAATAGGATAAGCCGAAGGGTAATCCAACTGAAGAATATAAACCGGCGCCTTTACATTTACATAAGTCACCTCATTCTTATTATAAGCATAAGTCATATTGGCTCTCCATGAGAAATCCCTGGTACGCAGAACCTCACCACTCAGGGAAATTTCTACACCACGATTGTACATCTCGCCATTGTTGATGGTATAGGTGCTGTAGCCCCAACCTTCAGTAGGTACACCCATGGAAGAAGCCAGGAGGTCGGTACCCTTCTTGTCGTAATACTCTACAGTACCATTGAGTCGGTTCTTAAAGAGCGAGAAATCTATACCTATATTAAAGGTATTGGTTTTCTCCCAGCTCAGCATCGGATTGGCACGCGACTGCACATATCCCTGTGTACCTCCCACATGCCCGTTATTATTATAGCTTGCCACCATATAAGGGGCAGAATTCTTAGATACGTTTCCGGCAATACCATCAGAAACACGGAGTTTCAAATAATTGACCCAATCTGCGTGGAAGAACTTCTCCTTACTGATAATCCAACTGGCACCTACCGACCAGATAGGCTTGTTCTGAAACTTCGAACTGGTTCCCCAGAGATTAGAGCGGTCCCATCGTAAACTACCAGTCAAGCTATAACGGTCATCGTAAGTATAAGCAGCATTACCATATACCGAAACATAACGGTTTACATTCTCATAAGAAGCAGACAAATCAGTCGCGGTCATAGATTTATATCCCAGCACACCCGCTATACCTTTCAACAAACCAGCATTATTCACCATACTGGATGTTAACATCTGAGAATCATAGTTAAACAGTTTGTCTCGATGCAATTCCTGCTTGTTCTGGATGGTTTCCGTGCCCAGAATAGCAGTTACGCTGTGAACATCCTTGAAAGTCTGATCAAAACTCAACTGCTGACGGAAGTTATAAGCAGAGGTATATTGGTCTGAACGAACCAGGATATCCCCATAAGGAATCACATAATTGACAGAGCCATCACCATTATCGGTTGCATACCCGTTTACCACACCCCGAACCTGCGCAGAAGCTTTATCAGCCCAGTTTTCACCACGATATGAAGCTCGTTCGTACTGGAAGGAAGCAGCATACTTCAAACAAGGCAGAATCTGTACATTCAGACGGGCAAAAGTTCGTAAAGCCAACTCCTTGTTGGTGGTAATCTGACGATCCAGCTCTTCCAAAGGAGTGATATCCATATTATAAAGACCATACTTCTGATAGATAGCCAAAGTACTTGCATCATATCTCTCACTCATCGGCTTGGTATAACAAGAGCCATCAGCATTCACTAAATTATCGTATGGCAAAACAGAATATCCAGGAGAAAGGACATTGTAGTTCTGTGTCTGATCCTCACCCACCTTTAGGTAAGCACCTAAATCCAAAGAAAGCCATTTTGTGAAATGAGAAGTATTGGTAAGGTTGATACCTAAACTCTGATTATTGGAATACTTATCTTCAAGGGTATTATACTTATAAGTGACCGAAGCCTTGAAGAGATTATTCACCGAGTTGTTTACAATATTCATATTATACTGCTGATACAACGGATCGCGCTTAGCATACTTCTTCATCTGGTCATAGTAGTTATAACCTTTTCCAGCCAAATCAGTCAGTTTAGCATTCATTTCTGACTCAGAGATATTGCCTGCATAATAATTCAAGATATTGCAGATACCCGCGCTCGTATAGATTTTCTGATCCAACATATTCTGAGCGTATACCTTAGCTCCATTGCCTGCAAGATTCGGATTCTGCGCAGCCCACTCCTTCTCCAAGTCAATAACAAGAGAAGAATTGGCGAAATAATCTGTATAATAAGAATAAGGATGCCAGGTAAGAGAAGCATTGAAAGAGACATTGGTCTTACCCTTAGCTGCCGATTTCTTGGTAGTGATGACAATGACACCATTGGCAGCACGAGCACCATAGATGGAAGCAGCTGCAGCATCTTTAAGAACAGTAATACTCTCAATATCATCCATATTCAAATCAGGGATTTCCTCGGTAATATCACCAGTTCCATTGCCGGTCAACTTAGTTTTCTCTACTGGAAAGCCATCAATGACATAGAGAGGAGAAGCAGAGGCATTCATCGTGGTTACGCCACGAATCATGCCGTCATTATATCCGGCAACCTCGCCAGCCAGCACAGTAGAAAGATTACCCAACCTCTTGTCTTTCAGTTCATCAGCTGTTACCTTGGTAAAAGCACCGGTTGCACGCTCCTTAGAGATTGTCTGATAACCCGTTACAACCACTTCACCAAGTATGGTCTTATTTTCAGACATTACAATCTTCACATGATCCCTACCAGCCACCTTTACCTTCTGGTCATTCATACCGACATACGAAACCGTAACCTCATGACATCCTTTAGGAATATAAAACTCAAAATTACCATCCGTATTAGTCACGGTTCCAAAAGGACTGCCTGGCACTACAACAGAAGCGCCAATCATAGGTTCTCCATCCTCATCGGTAATTGTTCCTGAGAGGGGGCGGATGGCAGCTCCATTATCTGTAGCTTCAGCTGCAGTTTTATGTTGCGAAACCTTCTTGACGGTAATAAACTTACCACTTACAGAGTAAGTGAAAGGTTTACCATGTAAAATCTGCTTTACGGCAGTTGAGGCAGAAGCATTCTTCAGATGAACCGTTGTGGTATAGGGCTTTACGTCCTCTATCACAAAACTCACCTTATAATCCGACTTCTGCTGTACTTTTCTCAATGCAGAAGCCAAAGACTCATTAACGAGCGACATCGTGATGCCTCTCTTTGCATTCTGTGCTTCTACAGGTAATGCCATCCATAAAGTCAGGACAGCAAACATGAATACACATCTTACTTCTTTCATATTTTTCTCTTTTTCGTTAATACTATAATAAAAATACGTTTCTGACAGCGAATCGGTAACATCTACTTTCAAAAAATAATGAAAAAAGTTTGTTTTCTTACAAATAAAACTAAAACATCGGCATTTTCAGGAATTATAATTTCCCAGAAATGCCGATGTGACGATACATCAAGATTTACTTAAATACCTTATTCTATATATATAGTATTTCCCTTAAAACTAACCTTTGCAACTCCCAGATTATTCAAGAGTTCTATAGCATCCTCTATACTGCCACTCTTATCTGCGGAGAAATCGAGATGCTTGGTTTTGACTGCAGGATTTCTAAATACCACCTTACTCTGATAATATGCTGCAAGATTATCCAAGATGTATTCCAAAGTCTGGTCGTGATAATAGAGCACACCATCTGCCCATGCGGTAGTTTCATCCGTATTTACATTAATTATCTGCCCAGAAACAGTCTCCTTTGCACTTAAGGAATATTGCTGTCCCGGATTCAATGTCACAGGTTTATGCTGACTGTTCTTTGCCAGGACTTCCACCTTTCCCTCAACCAAAGTCACTTTACAGTCACTACCCTGATAAGCCTTGATATTAAAAGAAGTACCCAAGTCCTTGGTCAAGACACCACCTGCATCCACCACAAAAGGACGCTTACTGTCGTGCCTTACCTTGAAGAATGCTTCTCCTTCAAGATGCACCATACGCTCTGCTCCCTTAAAGCAGTGGGGATAAGTAATCTTACTATTACTATTGAGCTTTACTTCAGTGCCATCAGCCAGTGTCAGAGTAATCATCTCACCATCTGCAGTCTGAAGCATTGTCATACCTTGTTCAGAAGATACATTTTGCGTTATCCGATTTCCGGTAGCTCCATCAATAGTCTGCCTTGAGCTCACCCACTGCCATACAAAAACTATCGCCAACATAGCAGCAGCGCCCATCAGAGCACTCATCAGCATTCTCATCATCGGATATTGATGTTTCACAGGCTCTTCGGCATCCGAATTTTCTTTGCCTACTATCTTCTCCAACTCCTTGTCAAGGTTTGGCAGAGGATATGTTTTGCGTATCATAGCCTGTTCTATGGCAACCAAGTCTTGGATGTCATTCTGTAAACTCTCATCATTAAAAATATCTGTTTGCTTCATCATATTTCTATTTCTTTACTAAAAATAATACGTTTTATCTACCAAAATGGTAACATCCCCAATTGAGATTCTTTTGATTATTTTCAAGTTTTTATTTGATGATAATGTTCTCTTAACAGTTTCAAGGCCTTTATGATATGGCGCTTGACCGTTTCCTGACAGACATTCATCTCATCTGCCACTTCCCGATATTTCTTATGGTTAAGATAACATTCTTCCAAAACATGACGAGTAGTATCCGGTAACAAATCCAACATTTCTTCTACTTGCCGCTGACGTTCTTTCTGGATATCATTATCTTCATAGCATTGATCTACAGCATGAAGATAGTAATCGGCATATTGTGCATGAACAGCTGTATGCCGAAGATAGTCTAAACACTTATTTTTCACGGTTTTAAGCAAGAAGGCTGGCAAGGTTTGCATGTCATAGGAGTCGAAATTCTCCCATACGTGAGCAAAAACGCCACTCACGATATCTCGGCTTGCCTCCTCATCTTTCAGGAGTTGCAGCGCATAATAATATAATCGACCATAATATGATTTGAAAAAATGCCCAAAAACTTCCCGCTTATTCATCTATACCTAATTCTATGTTGATTACTAGAAACAATATGCCATATATGGCGCATGATACACCATATATGGCTTTGAATATTCTTATTATTAGTCTTCCAACTGGAACAGAGGATCATCTGGAGTCAGCATGGTTGGCTTCTGATCGAATTCCTTCAAGAGCTGCTCAGAAGCATACTTCTTATTTACTACCAGGCGGAACATGTACTCGTTGAACCAATCGTTAGTCATGATGAAGCAACCGGCAAAACCATTGTCGGCACCCCAACTGTTCTCCACCTTCCATTTTACAGGCTTGCCATTGGCGTCGAGATCTACAGCTGTCAGCGTCATGGCATGAGTAGAACCGCTATCGAAAGTAGCGATGCGGTCAGCCTTGTTCATTGGAAATGAGGTATTGAAGAGGCTTCCATAGTCGAAGTTGTCGAGTGCCAGATAGCCGCGCTTGCGGTCGAGCTGCTTGCCCACATCATAGCTTGAATACATCTTATGACCATCCTTTAGAGAGGCGATGGCGAGCTGGGCAATCTCCTCCATAGGCAAGTTCAGATACTTCCAGTTATGACCATCGTAGGTGTGGCGGTCGTACTCTACCTCGTATGTCTTGTGGTAAGGACGGCGTGGATCGTTCATCACCATCAGGAAGGTACCGTTCAGGTCCTTGCCTACGGTTTCCTCATAGAAACTCCTAGGAGTATACTTCTTCGCCTCGCCAACCTGCTTGCCGTCCTTGTCGCGGAAAGCATAGGTAAATTCCTTTACCGGTTCGCCGAGAGTAAGACTCAGCATGTGATAAACCTGACCGAGCATCTCGTTCTTGCGAGCCTGGATAGCTGCCGACTTCTTACCCTGAGCCACCATCTTGCGGAGTTCCAGACCATACTCGCGGAGCTTGCTGCTTACGAGACGGCTCATCTTGGAAGTATTGTTGCTTGAGTAAGTCTCAGGCTGGGCACTCATAGGTACGAGACCATACTTGCTTGCCAAATCGGCAACACCACAGAAAGTACCACCATCATTGAGCGGATTCTTGAAGAAGAACTGCACCTGAGGATCCTCGATGCTCTTCTTGCCAAGGTCGATAACACCCTGAAGCATCAGGTTAGCCTTCTCCAGCTGGTCATAGAAGAAGAGATAATCCTGAGAATACTCCACCACTCTACCCTGCTTGTCGTTGACAGCAAAGTTAGAACGGAGCACATTGAAACCGCTGAACATCCAGCAACGGCCGGAACTCTTCTGGTTGTGAATGCTCTGCGAAGGAGTCTCGATGCTGAAATGAGTATCAACCGGGGCCTCGTTGGCATGATTCTTCACAAGGTCATCAATGTTGTTGTTGGCAATCGCATTGAAGAGTGCCTTGTTGGCTACACCTGCCTGCTGGCTTTTCTCCATCTGCTGGAGAGCAGACTGACTGATGCCGCCACCCTTGGTCTGCGCCATCAGAGACATGGAAGCCATCATCATGGCTCCCAAAAGTAATACATTTTTTCTCATCACGATAAAGGTATTTATTTGCTTATTGTTATATAACTAATTACGGATTTCATTCCTTTTTCAGAAATTTCCTTTGCAAAAATACAAAGAATAATCGGAAAAAGCGAAAATATTGCCTCAAAAGTGCTTTATATAGGAAAAAAGCATTATCTTTGCACAAGATTTTCACGAAGAAAACATGGACAAGAACAAGTTTAGTCTATTAAATAGTATAAAATACCCGGAAGATTTGAGACGGCTGAGCATTGACCAGCTGCCACAAGTCTGCAAAGAGTTAAGAGAAGACATTATCGACGAGGTTGCCGTCAACCCCGGTCATTTTGCCTCCTCTCTTGGCGTGGTGGAAATAACCGTAGCCCTACATTATATCTACAACACCCCATACGACCGTATTGTATGGGATGTGGGACACCAAGCCTACGGACATAAGATATTAACAGGACGCCGCGACAACTTCTGTACCAACCGCAAGTTGCACGGCATCCGTCCATTCCCTACACCTTTAGAAAGCGAATATGATACCTTCGCCTGCGGACATGCGAGCAATTCCATCTCCGCAGCACTCGGTATGGCCGTTGCCGCACGCGAAAACGGAGATACCAACAGGCATGTGGTAGCCGTCATTGGCGATGGAGCCATGAGCGGCGGACTGGCTTTCGAGGGACTGAACAACGTATCAAGTACACCTAACGACATGCTCATCATCCTGAACGACAACGATATGAGCATCGACCGGGCAGTGGGCGGTATGGAGAAATATCTTCTGAACCTCGATACCAACGAGACCTACAACCGCCTCCGTTTCAAGGCATCGCAGTGGCTGCACTCCAAAGGCTATCTCAACGAAGACCGCAAGAAGGGCATCCTGCGCCTGAACAATGCACTGAAGTCGGCACTGAGTCATCAGCAGAACATCTTCGAGGGTATGAATATCCGCTACTTCGGACCTTTCGACGGTCATGACGTGAAGGAAGTGGCGAGAGTGCTCAAACAGCTTAAGAACATGAAGGGTCCTAAGCTGCTGCATCTGCATACCACCAAGGGAAAGGGTTACGAACCTGCCGAGAAGAGTGCTACCATCTGGCACGCGCCAGGCAAATTCGATCCGGAAACGGGTGAGAGAATCATTGCCGATACCAGCAACCAGCCTCCGAAATATCAGGATGTTTTCGGTGAGACGCTGCTGGAACTGGCTCAGAAGAACCCGAAGATTGTAGGTGTGACGCCAGCCATGCCTACAGGATGCTCCATGAACATCATGATGAAGGCGATGCCAAACCGTACCTTCGATGTAGGTATTGCCGAGGGACATGCCGTCACCTTCTCAGGAGGTATGGCGAAAGACGGACTCATCCCTTTCTGCAATATCTACAGTTCGTTTGCACAGCGTGCCTACGATAACATCATCCACGACATGGCACTGCTCAACCTGCCGGTTATCATGTGTCTTGACCGTGCCGGACTGGTAGGTGAAGACGGACCTACCCATCATGGTGCCTTCGATATGGCGGCTCTCCGTCCGATTCCGCATCTCACCATCGCATCTCCGATGAACGAACATGAGTTGCGCAACCTGATGTATTCTGCCCAGTTGCCAGGTCATGGCAGCTATGTTATCCGTTATCCGAGAGGCAAGGGTGTGCTCGTAGACTGGCGCAATCCGATGGAGGAAATCAAGACCGGTACCGGCAGAAAGCTGAAAGACGGCACCGATGTAGCCGTTCTTACCATCGGTCCTATCGGAAACGATGCAGCCCAGGCTATCGCTGAGGTTGAAGCCGAAACCGGAATGA
>OGDU01000261.1_pt1 | contig 55355 bp, 48 predicted proteins | sample 1570371 | NCBI WGS metagenome assembly OGDU01 (sample SAMEA2581977, study PRJEB24529) | metagenome | biome: Human gut stool | place: China | collected 2011
TAGATTTTTTTGTTGCAAATGGAACATATTATTTTGTAATAAAACAAGGTAATGATGGATATGTTTCAAGTGATGGAAGTGTAAAGGCATACAAAGATTCTACATGTATATATTCAATACAAACAGGCTCTTATGATCAAGCAACATACAGTAAAACAATTTCTAACTTAACATATGGAAAAACATATACAGTTATAGAAGTTGATAAAGCTGGAAATGAAATTGATACAAGTAAAGTAAATTATCAGATTACATATGAAAATGAAAATATATTAATTGATAAAGACAATGTATCTGGAAGTGCAACAATTATAAATACATTAAATACAACAGAGAAAAAAGTATACAAAATTTGGGAAGACTCATCAAACAAGCATAATGTAAGACCATCAAGTGTAACACTTCAATTATATGCTGATGGAGTAGCATATGGTGATCCTGTAACACTAACTGCAGATAATATTGATACAGATTCAAATAAATGGTCATATGTATTTACTAATTTGAAAAAATACAAAGATGATGGAGTTACAGAAATTGTATATACAGTAAAAGAAATTAATTTAGATTCTCATTATACAAAAGAAGAAAAAGATTTAACAGTTACAAATACAGAAATAACTGGTAATGTAACTATCATAAAACAAGTATTTAACAATGATAGTGATATTACAGCTACAACTGATAGAACTTTCTACTTTATAGTAGAGCAATTTACAAATAGCGTATCTGATGGATATGTTACAAGCTCAGGAGAGCTAACAAATGACAAAACAAAGGCAATATTCTCTATAAAAACAGGCGCAAATGGTGATGCTAACTTTAGTAAAACAATATCTGGATTAGCTGTTGAAAAATCATACAAAGTTATAGAGGTAAATGCTGATGGAAATGAAGCTACAAAACAAAATTCTGATTATATAGTTGAATATGACAATAATCAAACGATGACATTAAAAACACTTGAAACATCTGCAAGTACTACAGTAAAAAATAGACTTGATACAATAGATGTTATTACAAATAAAGTATGGAATGATAATGAAAACAAAGTTGGAGCACGTAAGAGTGTAACATTTGAATTATATGCAGACGGTGTTGCAACTGGAAAAACACAAACTGCAACAGCGGATAATTGGACGGTAGAATTTAAAAACGTTCAAAAATATAATAAAGATGGTAGTGAAATAAAATACACTGTTATTGAAACAACTCAAGTAGAACATTATAACAAACCAGCTTATAGCGATAATGGATTAACTGTAACAAATACAATAGATTACACTACATTTAAAACAAGTGTACTAGCAACAAAAAAATGGATAGACCCAGAAAATGCAAAACGCCCAGAAGTTACAATTAATTTATATCAAAATGGAAGTGAAGATGTATATGCAACATACACATTAAAAAACGGTGAAACATCACATGAATTTACAAATCTTCCAAAATATGATGAAAATGGAAACGAATATTTATACACAGTAGAAGAAGCTGAAGTAGAAGGATATACTCCAGAATATAGTAATGACACTTTAACTATAACAAATGTAATTAATCAAGAAAATACAGTTAAAATAAGTGGAACAAAAACCTGGATAGCTCCAGAAGGAAAAGCATTCCCAACAATAACAATAAAGTTATACAAAAATGGTATTTTTGAAAATAAAGTTGAATTAACAAACGGAACAACAAACTATGAGTTTAATAATTTACCAAAATACAAAGTAGATGAAAATGGTCAATATGAATTAGACGAAAATGGTAATGTTCAACTAAATGTTTACACAGTTGAAGAAGCTGATGTAAAAGGATATACTTCTAAGAAAGCTGAAAATGGTTTTGACTTTACAAATACAATTAATCAAGAAAAAATGACTATAAATGGAACAAAAACCTGGATAGACCCACAAGGAACTACTCACGACCCAATAACAATCAATTTACTAAGAGACGGTAAAAAGATGAATTCAACAACATTAGCAAATGGAACAACAAGCTATGAATTTAAAGACCTTGATAGATATGATTTAAGTGACGGACACGAATATGTATACAAAGTTGAAGAAATAAATGTAAAAGGTTACCAAACTTCATATGCAGGCGAATACAATGAACAAATAACAAACACAATTAACCAAGAGAAGTTATCTATAAACGGAACAAAAACATGGATAGATCCACAAGGAACTACTCACAACCCAATAACAATAAACTTATTAAGAGATGGTAAAAATGTTGATCATGTAACATTAGCAAATGGTACAACAACTTATAAATTTGAAAACTTAGACAAATTTGCACAAGATGGACATATTTACAAATATACAATTGTAGAGGAAGCTGTAGAAGGATATACTCCAACATATTCTGGCGAATATAATGAAAACATAACAAATACAATTAACCAAGATAATACTGTTAGTGTAACAGGTGTAAAAATATGGGTAGACCCACAAGGAACTACTCACAACCCAATAACAATAAACTTATTAAGAGACGGTAAGAATGTTGATCATGTAACATTAGCAAATGGAACAACAAATTATAAATTCGAAAATTTAGATAAATATGCACCAGATGGACACATTTATAAATACACTGTTTCAGAAGATGCTGTTGATGGATACCAAACAACATATGGTGAAAACACAATTACAAATACAATTAACCAAGAGAAGTTATCTATAAACGGAACAAAAACCTGGATAGACCCACAAGGAACTGAACACAAAGAAATAACAGTTAATTTATTAAGAGACAATGAAAAAGTTAATTCAGTAACATTAGCAAATGGAACAACAAACTATGAGTTTAAAGACCTAGATAAATATGCAACAGACGGACATATTTACAATTACAAGGTTGAAGAAGAAAATGTAAGTGGTTATACAACATCTTATGCTGGAGAGTACAATAAAAACATTACAAATACAATCAACCAAGAAAAAGTTTCAATAAATGGTGAGAAAAAATGGGTAGCACCTACAGGAACAAAATTCCCAACAATTACAATCAATTTGCTAAGAGATGGAGAAAAAGTAGATTCAAAAGAATTAGTAAATGGAACAACATCATATTCATTTGAAAACTTAGATAGATATGATTTAATAAATGGTCACGAATATGAATATACAGTTTCAGAAGAAAAAGTTGAGGGATATACAACAAGTTATAGTGATGACAAAAAATCTACTATTACAAATACAATAGAACAAAAATATAAAACAATAAGTGGTACAAAAACATGGATTGCACCAGCTGGAACAATTTATCCAAATATTGAAATTACACTATATAGAAATGGTGAAGAGTACAAAACAATAAAACTTGAAAGTGGAAAAACAAGCTATGAATTTAAAGATTTAGAAACATATGCACCAGACGGAAGTGTATACAATTATAGTGTTGAAGAAACTAAATTATCAAATTATACATCTGAAAAAGCAGAAAATGGAGTTGACTTTATAAACACAATAAAACAAGAACAAGTTTCTGTACGTGGAAGCAAAACATGGGTAATACCAGCAGGAAAAATAGTGCCAACAATTACAATCAATTTATTAAGAGATGGCGAAAAAGTAAATTCCGTAGAATTAACAAATGGAACAACATCATATTCATTTGAAAATTTGGATAGATATGATTTAACAGATGGACACGAATATAAATATACTGTTTCAGAAGATACTGTAGAAGGTTATAAATCTGAACAAAATGAAAATAACTTTACAAATACAATAGAGCAAGATAACACAGTAATTGTTAGTGGAAACAAAACATGGGTTACTCCAGTAGGAACAACACATCCAACAGTAACAATTAATCTATTGAAAAATGGAGAACAATATAAAACAACAACAATAGCAAATGGAAATACAACATACGAATTTACAGGATTACCAAAATACAAAACAGATGCAAATGGAAATTTTGTATTAGATGTTAATGGTAATATTGAATTAAATGAGTATACTGTTGAAGAAGCTGAACTAAATGGATACACATCTGAAAAAGCAGCAAACGGAGTAGACTTTGTTAACACAATAGACCAAGAGCTAATTTCTATAAGTGGAGAAAAAACATGGGTTGACCCAGAAGGAACAACTCTAGTTCACCCTGAAATAACAATTAATTTAATAAAAAACGGAACCAAAGCAAGTACAATAAAATTAGCGAATGGAAATACAAAATATGAATTTACAGAATTACCAAAATACAAAACTGATGAAAATGGTAAATATGTATTAGATAGTAATGGAAATGTACAATTAAATAGATATACAATTGAAGAAGAAAATGTAAGAAATTACACAACTTCATATAATGGATATAATATTACAAACACATTTAATCAAGATATACAAGGAACAGTAGAAATAACAACAACTACAACATCACAAACATCGGTAAAAACACCATTAGATGTAGTATTTGTACTAGATATTTCTGGAAGTATGAATGATAATGATAAAGACAAAACAATGGTTGACTCTGTAAATACCGCAATTTCTACTATAATGAATGAAAATCCAGAAAGTAGGATAGGAGTAGTAGCATATAGTAGTACTTATAATAGCAGTTTAGCAAATGCTAATAATGCAACAACATTATTACCACTTGGAAAATATACTCCAAAAACTACAGGGAAATATTTAACATTACAAGAAGGTGTGCTTAGAGGCAATAACGAAACATATGATACAATAACAACAAATGTAAATGAAAAGAAAAATCAAACATTAAATGTTTATGGTGGAACATATACACAAGCTGGAATAAAAGAAGGAGCAGGTATATTAACATCAGCAAACACTAAATTTACAACAACAGTAAATGGAAAACAAAAAGAAATAACACGTACGCCAGTTATGATATTATTATCAGATGGAGATCCAACATATTATAATGAAAATTATACAACACTTTCTGGCAAAAAATATGGTAATGGTTCTGACACAACAGAAAATGAAGCTTATTATACAATAAGAACTGCAAACTATTACAAACAACAAATTACATCACACTATTATGGAACAACAGAAACAAAGTCTAAATTCTACACAATAGGATTAAACATGAGTGGAACATTATCAGAAACAATACTAAATCCAACTAGTGAAAATGTAAACAAATGCAATGATGAGGGAACTGAAGGCGGATATTTTACATGGAGAAATGTAAAAGGTAAGCTTTATGATAAAATTATTGCAGATGGTAGTGCTGGAAAATACAGCTATGCAGATCAATCTTATGTAGGTTCTATGACAACAAGTGACTTACAAAGTATATTTAACACCATAATAAATGACAACAGTACATCAACAGAAACAAGAGACATTACAGTAGAAGAATCTGATGCTAGAAGAGTTAACTTAGAAGGAATAGACACATCAAAAGAATTTACACTAACAATAGGAAGCCATTCATACAATTTTGCACAAGCACAAACAGCAGGATATGTAAAAGGAAATAATACAGATGGATACTATGTAGACATAAGTAATGTGGCAAAAGGCACAACAATTTCAATAAGTTACAACAAATAATAAATAAAAGAAGGCTAATAAGAATTGCATTAAGCAAGACTTATAAGTCTTCTTTTTTACAAAAGTGTTATAAAAATAATAAAAATGCTTGCAAAAATGTGATAAAAGCAAGAAAAATACTTGCAAAAGTGTGGTTTAATAATATAATTAATATACAAATAAATTTGATAGGAAAAAATTATGATTAATAAAATTGAATTACACAATATTTTTTCAAAATTACGAGAAGGAGACAATTCACAATTTGAACTATTGTATAAAAATTATAATCAACTTGTGTATAAAATTTCCTTTTCAATATTAAAAAATAAAGAATCAAGTGAAGATGTAACACAAAATGTATTTGCTAAAATATATAGCCTGCCAAAAGACAAATTGCCAACCTCAAAAGAAGCAACTTGGTTATATGCCGTTACAAAGAATGAAGCACTTACATTCCTAAGAAAAGAAAGAACGAATATTTCATTAGAGGAAGCATACAATATAGACACTGGAAAAGAATGTGATGAACTTCAAAATATTGTAGATACAGAAAAATATAATAAATTGATAAGTGGGTTATCGGTTAAAGAAAAAGAAGTTGTATCACTAAAAATACTTGGCGAGTTTTCATTTAAAGAAATAGCAAAAATTTTGAATGAACCAATTGGAACAGTTCAGTGGAGATATTACAAAGCATTAAATAGTTTGCAACTACTACTTGGAAATATTAGCATGTTATTTGCAACATTAGCACTCTATATCGGTTGCATGAAAAATAATAAAAATGAAATAGAAGTACCAGCTACAAACAATAATTTAAAATCAAACTCACAAGCACAGGAAAATAGCAACTTTCAAACATCAGAGGATTATAAAAATATAACAGAAAATAAAAATTCGCAAACATTAGAAAATGCTAAAGTGAATGTTGAAAAAGGTGAAAATTCGCAAACATCAGAAAATGCCAAAGTGAATATTGTAGAAATCACGGCCAATAACGAAAAAACATATAATGGAACAAGTAATATATTACTATCTTTATCAAGCATATTTTTAGTACTAACGGTAATATTTGCAATAATTTGCATAAAACACCAACAAAATAGAAAGAACAAAACGTCTAAATAATACAAACAGCAAATATGCTGAAAATATTATAAAAAAGGAGATTTTGCGATGAAAAAGAAATTAGTACTAGCAATCACGATTTTAGTTATTATAATAGGAGGAATACTATTTACAGTAAAGCAACAAGTAAAAACATCAAAACAAAATGAGAAGAACAGTTCACCAAATTCGATAAATTCAGCTTCAAATAATTTAACAGATGGAGAAAACAATACAGGCAAAGAAAGCTTGACAGATAAATATGGTTACAAAAATTTATCAGAACTTCCTCAAGATTATACTTTAGAACAGGCAATCGAAGACAGATGTGTAGTAATTACATACAACAAAGTTTGGAATAAAGATAAATTAGACAGCTTTATAGAAAACACAGGAATAAATTCTAAAGATAGAAAAGAAGACAAAATAAGAATTGCACAAACTACTGTTGAGGGAGATTTAGTTATAAAAGATTTAGAATATAAAATAAAAGACGAAACTTACAAACTTGGAAATGAAGATGTAAACAAAACAACATATATTCTAACAGAAGACAACACTAGAGATAAATTCTCGGCAGAAGCGGATAGAAAAATTACAGTAAATGAAGATATTCCAGGGGATGTTTATGGAATATATAAAAAGCAAAATGATGAAATGATACACGTTGTGTTAGGATTATATGCAATAATAGACTATGTAAATGAAGATGTACCAAGATATGAAAACATTGAAGTATGTGCATATAGAAAAATCATAGAAGACAGCGAAGCAACAATAATGGAAGAATAATTCACAATAATTTTAACAATCTGATAAAATGACAGAAAAATTAAGGAAATACATATTATAACAGAATTTATTTAAAATAAAGGAGAAAATCATTAAATATATAAGTTTTCTCCTTTTAATAATGACTTACATAGCATTTATGCTATGGACACTAATGTAATACTATTATATGAAAAAATTTAGAATATATACAATAAAAAATAAGAAAAATCAAAATTTTTCGTATTTTTTATGTTCATTAAGACAATTGAAAAAGTAATTTCTAGTTACCGAGTAAATGCTATTTATGTTAATTATTGTAAAATTAAAAAAAGGGTTGAAAAAATATAAAGGCATATGTATAATATAACTTGAAGGTCGAAAAAAAACTAAATAAACGAAAAATGATAAAAGAAAGAAGAAACATACAAATGAGTAACAAAAAATGAAAGAACATTCAAAATTATAAATTTAAAATATTACAAAAATAAAGGAAAGACAAGCCATATGACAAAATAAAAAATGAAAGGATGTTCAAAACATGAAAAAAATTAGATTCGAGAGAAACAAGATAATACTAGCAATAATAGATATTTTAATAATTGCATTAGCTTGTATATTCTCTAAATTTTTATTATCAAACACATTTTATTTTAAAGCAGAAGAATGGAAACAAATTGGAATTACTATTGCTTTATCTATTGTAATATACCAAATCTTTTTTAGAATATTTAATTTATACAGAAGCATTACAAGATACGAAAATGGAAGAGATTATTTAATTTATATATTCGTATGTGCAATTTCTTGCATAACCACCTACATAATAAAAAATATATTTAAAATAGATACATTTACAACAAAAGAGTGCATTTTGTCGTGTGTACTAATAGCCGTTGGAACTGTTTCTTGTAGAGTTGTTATAAGAATGTTGCTAAATGAAACTTTGCCAGCAGAAAAAAAGAATGATGAACCAGTAATTGCAAAAAGATTACTTATAATAGGTGCTGGCAGATCTTCAAGAGATATTATTAAAGCTATTAGAGAAGGTTTAAAAAATACATATTATATAGTTGGACTAATTGATGATAATCCAGCAAAATGGAATTGCTCAATTTCTGGTGTTAAAATCTTAGGAAATAGGGATAAAATTCAAGAAGTATGCAAAAAATATAATGTTCAAGAAATATTTTTCTCAATTACAAATATTTCACCAGAGAATAAAAAAGAGTTATTGCATATTTGCCAAGAAACAAACGCAAAAATTAGAATATTACCATCTACAGAAGATATTATCAAAAATAAAAATGTATTAGACAGTTTAAAAGAAGTTGAAATAGAAGATTTACTAGGAAGAGATCCAATTAAGCTTGATAACAATAATATAGAAAGCCTAATAAAAGGACATGCTATACTAGTAACTGGTGGAGGAGGTTCAATTGGTTCTGAGCTATGCAGACAAATTGCAACTTTTAATCCAGAATTGCTTATAATATTTGATATTTATGAAAATAACTTGTATAATATTGAACTAGAATTAAGAGCAAAATATCCAAACTTAAATATAAAAGGAATAATTGGAAGTGTAAGAGATAAGAAAAAACTAGAAGATGTTTTCTCAAAATACAGACCATATTTAGTATTCCATGCAGCAGCACATAAACATGTTCCATTAATGGAAGTTAGCCCATTAGAGGCAATAAAAAACAATGTTTTAGGAACACAAAATGTTGCAGATTGTGCAGATAAATTCGGAACAAAGAGATTTATCTTAATATCAACGGATAAGGCTGTAAACCCAACAAATATAATGGGTGCAAGCAAGCGTATGTGTGAAATGGTAATTCAAGCAAAAAACAAAACAAGCAAAACAGAGTATGCAGCAGTTAGATTTGGAAATGTTCTAGGAAGCAATGGTTCAGTTGTTCCATTATTTAAGAAACAAATAAAAGAAGGTGGGCCAGTTACAGTTACACACAAAGACATAACAAGATTTTTTATGACAATACCAGAAGCGGTTGGACTTGTTTTACAAGCAATGACATATGCAAAAGGTGGAGAAGTATTTGTACTAGACATGGGAGAACCAGTAAAAATATATGATTTAGCAGTAAGCTTAATAAAATTATCAGGACTTCAACCAGATATAGACATTCCAATAGAAATAACAGGACTTCGTCCAGGGGAAAAGCTATATGAAGAATTGCTAATGTCTGAAGAGGGCTTGGAACACACAAAACACAACAAAATATTTGTTGCAGAACCACTTGATATTCCAGCAGAAGAAGTAAATAAAAGAGTTGAAATGTTAAGAGAATTTGTACAAACAGAAAACCATACAATGGAAGAAATTAAGAAGGTAGTAAAAAAGGCTGTACCAACATTTGTTGAGGCAGAAGAAAAAAATAAAAAGATAATAAACTACAAACAAGAGCTTGAAAAAATAGAAGCAAGACAAATGCAAGAAAATGATGTAATGCCAAAAGAAGCTTAGAATTATGGATGAAAGAAGGAATTTGTTATGAATAAGAAAATTTATTTAGCTTCACCACATATGTCTGATGAAGGATATGAACAAGAATACGTAAAAGAGGCATTTGATACAAACTGGATTGCTCCACTTGGAGAAAATGTAAACAAGTTTGAAGAAGAACTTGCAAGTTATGTTGGAACAAAATATGCAGCTGCATTATCAGCAGGAACAGCAGCAATACATATGGCTTTTAAAGCACTAGATGTAAAAGAAGGAGACATAGTATTTTGCTCAAGCTTAACATTCTCTGCAACAGCAAACCCAATAACATATCAAAATGCAACACCAGTATTCATAGACAGTGAACCAGAAACATGGAACATGGATCCTAAAGCATTAGAAAAAGCATTTGAAAAATATCCACATCCAAAGGCTGTAATAGTAGTTCATTTATATGGAACACCAGCAAAAATAGAAGAAATAAAAGCAATTTGCGATAAACATGGAGTACCATTAGTAGAAGATGCAGCAGAAAGCCTAGGCTCAACATATAAAGGAAAAGAAACAGGAACATTTGGGAAATACGGAATTTATTCATTCAACGGAAATAAAATAATAACCACAAGTGGTGGCGGAATGTTAGTTTCAGAAGACGAAGAAAAAATTGAAAAAGTAAGATTTTGGTCAACACAATCAAGAGAAAAAGCACGCCATTACGAGCATAAAGAAATAGGCTATAACTACAGAATGAGCAATATAGTAGCCGGAATTGGTAGAGGTCAATTAAAAGTTATAGACTTAAGAATAAAACAAAAAACAGACATATACAACAGATACAAAGAAGCATTCAAACAAATACCAGATATAGAAATGCAACCAACACCAGTAGACACAGTACCAAACCACTGGTTATCTGTAATAACATTAAAAGCAAATTCAAAAGTAAAACCACTAGACATAATGGAAGCATTAGAAAAAGAAAACATAGAATCAAGACCAGTATGGAAACCAATGCACATGCAACCAGTATTTGCAAAATGTGATTTCATAAAAGTTGCAGACAAAGCAGTATCAGAAGACTTATTTACAAGAGGAGTATGCTTACCATCTGATACAAAAATGACAGAAGAAGAACAAAACAGAGTTATCAAAACCATAATAGACTTATGGAAATAATAGAAAAGGAAATGTTATGTACGCAAAATATATAAAAAGAATATTAGATTTTATATTAAGCTTAATAGCACTAATAGTTTTATCTCCAGTGTTGCTAGTAGTAGCAATACTGGTTAGAATAAAACTGGGAAGCCCAATAATATTCAAACAACAACGCCCAGGAAAAGACGAAAAAATATTTACACTATACAAATTTAGAACAATGACAGATAAAAAAGACGAAAATGGAAACTTACTTTTAGACTCAGAAAGATTAACGAAGTTCGGTAAAGTGCTAAGAAGCACAAGCTTAGATGAATTACCAGAGCTTGTGAACATACTAAAAGGAGACATGAGCATAGTAGGACCAAGACCATTGCTAATAAGAGATATGTTGTTTATGACAGACGAACAGAGAAAAAGACATAATGTTAGACAAGGTTTAACAGGTCTTGCTCAAATTAATGGAAGAAACAATATAACATGGGAAGAAAAGTTGGAATATGACTTGCAGTACATAAAAAACATAACATTTGTAGAAGATATGAAAATAATTTTTAAGACTGTATTGAAAGTTTTAAAAAGAGATGATATAAATACAGATGGTATGGACACAGCAGAAGACTTATGTGATTATTTGCTAAGAACAAATAAAATAACAGAAAAAGAATATAAAGAAAAATTGAGAACGCAGGTAAAATTGTAATGAAAAAACAAGAAATAGAAGGATGGAAATATTATAATCATGCAGCTATTCCAACGACTGCACCACATGAAAAGCCAAATATGAAACCATTAGAAGATGGTTCAATATGGAAAATGGCTGGTGGTAAACCACTGTTTGCTAGATATTGTACTGATTGGGATTGCAAAGAAGAAACTGAATGGTGGTATGTGATAAAAGATACACCGTTTATTTTAGAAGAATCCTCAAAAAGTGTAAGAAAAGAGATTAGAAGAGGACTAGATAAAGTTAAAGTTGAAGTAATAAACCCAATGCAATATAAAAAGGAGATAGAAAAAATATATCACTTGGCTGTTTGTAATTATAAAAATCCAGAGGTATCATCTAAATTTGTTTTAAAAGAGAGTAGTGATAAAGAAGAATGGATAGGTGCTTTTTATAAAGAAACAAATGAATTGATTGGATATAAAGTTGCAGTTAAACATAGAGATTATATAGAGATGAAAACATCTAAAGTAAATCCACAATATTTGAGAGATAATGTTTTTGCAGTAATGAATTATTGGCAAATCTTGAACTATATAAATTCTGGTTTATATAGATATATGTGTGATGGCGAAAGAAACATTTTACATGACACTAATTACCATGATTATCTTATAAAAAAATTTGGATTTAGAAGAGTGTATTGCAAATTAAATATTAAATATAAAAATTATATAACGGTAATAGTAAATTGCATATATCCTTTTAGAAAAATAATAGAAAAAGTTAATAAAAAATTCATAAAAAGAATATATGGTGTTCTAAAAATGGAGGAGATAAGAAGAAAATATGAATAAAATAGTTTCAGTTATAATGCCATCCTTTAATACTGGAAGATTTATTAAAGAAGCAATTAATTCAGTAATAAATCAGACTTACACTAATTGGGAATTAATTATAGTAGATGATTGTTCAAATGACGATACTAATGAAATTATAAATAGTTTTGAAGATTCAAGAATTAAATATTTAAAAAATGACACTAATATGGGGGCGGCTATATGCAGAAACAGGGCTTTGAAAGAAGCTAAAGGAAAGTGGATAGCTTTTTTAGATAGTGATGATTTATGGAAAAAGGATAAATTAGAAAAACAAATCAGTTTCATGGAAAAAGGAGGTTATGATTTTAGTTATACGAATTATATTGAAATGGATGAAAAAAGTACTCCTAATGGTATAATAGTAACTGGTCCAAAAAAAATCTCTAAAAATAAAATGTATGACTATTGCTGGCCTGGTTGCTTAACTGTAATGTATAACGCAGAAAAAATTGGTTTGATTCAAATTGAAGATATAAGGAAAAACAATGATTATGCAATGTGGTTAAAAATATGTAAAAAAGCGGATTGCTATTTATTAGATGAAGAACTGGCGATGTATAGAAAAAGAAGCGGAAGCATAAGTAACCACAGCTATTGGAAGTTAATAAAATGGCATTATAAATTGTATAGAGAAGCAGAACATCAAAATGTAGTAAGCAGTATATTTAATACGTGCAGAAATATGGTGTTTGGAATTTATAAAAAGATTAAATATATAGAGGTGAAATAGATGTATAAAATATCTATATGTGGTCATTTTGGTGGCGAAAATCAATGTTATGATGGGCAAACCGTTAAAACACAAAATATATACGAAGCATTAAAAGCATATTATGGAGAAACGGAAATTAATAAATTAGATACATATCAATGGAAAAAGAGACCTATAGTTTTTTTAGTAAGATGTATTGAAGCAATGAAACATTCAAAAAATATTATAATATTACCTGCAAATAATGGAGTAAAAGTATTTGTACCATTATTTACTTTTTTAAAAAAGTTTTTTGATACAAAAATTTTCTATATAGTAATAGGGGGATGGTTACCAGAGTTACTAAAAGAAAAGAAAAGTTTAAAAAAGAAAATATTAAAATTAGATAGAATTTTTGTTGAAACTAACAATATGAAAGAGAAACTTGAAAAACAAAATATTCATAATATTGATATCTTAGTTAATTTTAAAAATATTAATATCATTAATGAAAAGGATATAAAACTAGAATTAAAAGTGCCATATAAATTGTGTACTTTTTCTAGGATTATTAAAGAAAAGGGAATAGAGGATGCTATTCGAGTTGTGGACAGACTAAATGAAAATGGAAATAATATTAAATATAATTTAGATATTTACGGTGAAATAAGCTCTTCCTATAAGGCGGAATTTGAGAAAATTCTTACAAACACTAAAGATTATATAAAATATAATGGGACTGTAGCGTCAAATGAAAGTACTAAAATAATAAAGAACTATGATTTATTGTTGTTTCCTACGTATTATGAAGGAGAGGGAATGGCAGGTACCATAATCGATGCAATGTTTAGTGGTGTACCTGTTATAGCCTCAAATTGGAAATACAATAAAGAAGTTATAAAAAATGAATACAATGGTATTTTGTATCCTGTAAAGAATAATGACCTTTTTAGTGAAGCGATTGAATCGGTTATTAATAATAAAAATATTTTTCTTGAAATGAAAAGAAATTGTATAAATGAAGCTAAAAAATATACACCTGAAAATGCTTTGAAACCTCTCTATAGTTTAATAAAATAATGAAAGGAAATTTATAATGGTATATATAGTTAGATACGAGAATTACGAGGTTACAGATTATTATAGATGCATTTTTAACGGGAGTACCAGCAATTGTTCACTGATTGAAATTGTAATTCTGAAATAATTAAATGATAAATTAAATGGAAGTATTTATCTTAGAGATAATATAAAGGTTTAAAGGAAGCAATTATTGATTGAATCAATAATGAAACATTGCTAAAGAAAATAAAATATGAATGTATAAGCAATGAATATAAGCTGGAATATCGGATAAATGAAATAATTTGTAACGTAGGATGTTAAAAGGAGAGAATATGCTGAAGAAAAAAAAAGAAAACAATAATGAATTTTGTGCTAAATTAGTGGTTTTATATTATTTTTTATTACCTATTTATTTGATATTACAATTAACAATAGGGATAAAAGCTCATTTTACAGTACCTATAATTTATTTGTTGATAGTAATAAAAAATTATAAAAGATTAAATTTTAAGTTTTTTATATATGTCATAATATTTTTTTTAATACAGATGCCGTATAGCTTATATAAATATTATAATTATTTGTATAACTGGTTTGGATTAATGTATTTGTTATTTATATGTTCATTACCTTGGTTTGTAGTTGGAAATTCATTAGATAATTTAGATGCATTAGTAATTGAATTTAAGAAAAATGTACTGTATATAATAGTCTCTAACATATTATTAATACTATTTTGCAAGTTTACAGGTAGGACGATGTTAGGAAATATGGAGATATCGTACGCAATATTACCATTGGTTATGTTTTCATTATTGATTTTCTTACGAGAAAAAAATATTAAATTTTTGATAATAAGCATTTTTAGTGGATTGGTAATACTGATAGTTGGCTCAAGGGGATCGCTTTTGTGTATAGCTTGTTTTATTCTATTTTATCATCTATTTAATTTTAATAAAAAAATTTTATATACTACAATAGTAGCAATAATTGGTTTTATAATTATATTGAATTTGAATCCTATTATTGATTTTATGATTAATTCGCTTGAAAATTATGGAATTTCAAGTAGAACTTTATATAAACTAAAGAATGGAGACATATTAAATGATACTGGAAGAGGAAAAATACAAGATGTTGTATGGGAAGAGTTGAATGAAAATCCGATTATGGGACTTGGTCTAGGAGGAGAAAGGATAATTGTTAATGAAAGAATTTATAATATGAGCAAGGATATGAGCTCTTGTTATCCGCATAATTTTATAATAGAAGTGCTATCTCAATACGGATATATTTGGGGAATGCTAATTATTATATTTTTATTATGTATTTTTCTTAAGGCACTAGAAAAATCCAAAGAAAATGAAAAAAACGTAGTATTGTTGTTATTCTCGATGGATATTATAAAGCTTTTTATAAGTTCAAGTTATATAATGAGTCCAATGTTTTTTTTACTTTTAGGAATATGTTTTAATAAAGATGGAGGAAAAAATAGATGAGTAAAATTGTTATTATTGCACCAGGAATTTTACCGATACCGGCAACAAAAGGGGGAGCTGTTGAGACGGGCATTGAGCAATTAATTAAAGAAAACGAACTTCACAGTGGAAATAAGTTTGAAGTTTTTTCATGCTTTGATGAAGAGGCTAAAGAAGAAGCAAAAAAAATAAAAAATACTGATTTTATATTTTACAAGTTTAAGTTAATTGATAAGATTGAAATGATTTGTTTAAAATGTGCCAATAAAGTGATTTCACTAATGAAGATAAAAAGAAATTTTAATATTTATCCTAGATTTGTAAGATTTATATGTAAAAATCTAAAATCATCGGAATATGATGCAATATTAATAAAAAATTCTATACGCTTTGTAACACCAATAAGCAGAATAACAGATAAACCAATAATTCTTCAGTTGCATAACGATTTTTTAAACAGTGAAACACCAGGTGGTGAAGATATAGTCTCAAAATGTTATAAGATTGTAGCTAATAGTGAGTATATAAAAAAGAGAATATGTACTATTAGTAATGTAAGCCCAGAAAAAGTATACGTAAACATGAACTGTTTAGATAACAGTAGCTTTGAATTTCCAAGTGAACAACAAAAAAATGAAATAATAACTAGATTTAATATTGATATTCATAAAAAAAATATTATTTATGTTGGAAGAATTGCAAAGGTAAAGGGAGTAAAGGAGTTATTGCTTGCATTAAAAAATATTAAAGACAATGATAAATGGCATTTGCTAATTGTTGGTGGTAAATGGTTTAGTAGCAATTATAAGGACAAATATTATAGAGAATTATCTAGTATTTCAAAAGATTTTAAAGAAAAAATAAGCTTTTTAGGATATGTAAAACATGAAGATATAAAGACGTTATATGCTATATCTAGTGTGGCAGTTGTTCCATCAATTTGGGAAGAACCGGCAGGAAGAGTTGTTCTCGAGGCAGAGGCTATGAAAATTCCGGTTGTTGCTGCAAATTCTGGAGGAATTCCAGAATATGTTAATGAAAAATCTGCAATAATAATCGAAAGAGATAAGCTATTTATAGATAACATATCAAAAGGTATTGAGGAGCTAATAAATGATACAGATAAGGCTGCCTTGATGGGGATAGAGGGATTAAAGTATGCACAATTATTTACTGCGGAGAGATATTACACAGAAATCTTGAAAATAATAGAGGAAAAGAATGAAAAACAATAATTTGAAGAAGAATATATACTATAATATTGCTTACCAGATTCTTAATTTACTTATGCCACTTGTAACGACTCCTTATATTGCAAGAGTAATTGGTGTAAATGGTGTAGGTATATATTCTTACACATATTCTATTGTGCAATATTTTATACTATTTGTAATGTTAGGATTAAATAACTATGGAAATAGAACTATAGCTAAAAGCAAAGATAATATTAATGAAATGAAAAGAAATTTTTGGAATATTTATGCTGTACAATTTTCTTGTTTTGTTATAGTGTCTTGTTTTTATTGGTTGTATATTTACTTATCAGAAAATGAATATAAAATATTCTTTATAATACAGTATTTATATATACTAGCCGCAGGAATTGACATTAATTGGTTGTTCTATGGACTAGAAGAGTTTAAAATTACCGTAACAAGAAATGTTATTATTAAAATTACTTTAATGGGGACAATTTTTTTATTTGTAAAAAATAAAGAAGATTTAATAGTATATACAATATTAATGTCTTTGTCTACTGTTTTAAGTAATGGTGTTTTGTGGAAATATCAAAAGAAACTTTTTGGGTTTGCAAAACCAAACCCGAATGAAATGATTATACATTTCAAAAAAAACATTATTCTATTTATTCCTGTATTAGCAATAAGTTTTTATAATATTATGGATAAAATAATGGTAGGAAAAATACTAAATGTTACTGAAGTAGGACTATATGAGAATGCGGAAAAAATTATTAATGTTCCATTGAATATTTTAACATCAATAGGAGTAGCTATGCTTCCGCATACTACCAATCTTATAGCTAATAAAAAGGAAAATATAGTAATAGACTATATAAATAAGACTATGAATATATCTTTATTTTTCACAATTCCTATGATAGTAGGTATTTGTTGTATAGCTGATAAATTGGTAGTTATATACTTAGGAGACGCCTTTAAGGATTCAATTATTTTAGTACAATTTTTATCTATTGTAATATTATTTAAGATATGGGCAAATATTATTAGAACACAATATCTGATTCCAAAGGAAAAAGATAAAGCTTATATTTTATCTGTTATTATTGGAGCTATATTGAATGTGATATTTAATACACTATTTATAAATAGTATAGGAACAATTGGCGCAGTGTATGGAACGATTATTGCTGAATTTTTTGTATGTATGATTCAAACTATTTCAGTAAGAAGAGAATTACCTATATGTCAATATATGAAGTATTGTTGCAAATACACTTTTAATAGCTTTTTCATGGGAATTATATTGCTTGGTGAAAGGTATTTGTTAGATAAAAATAATATAAATAAATATATATATATATGCATAATTGTTTTGTCAGGAATAGCAATTTATATAATCTTAAATTGTAAATCTGTAAAATCAATATATAATGAAATAAAAAAAAATAATGTTAAAGAAGGGAATTAAATATGAAAATTGCAGTAGCAGGGACAGGTTATGTTGGATTGTCTATTGCAACTTTATTAAGCCAAAATAATGAAGTTGTTGCATTAGATATTGTTCCAGAAAAAGTTGAAATGATAAATAAAGGAATAAGTCCAATAAAAGATGAATATATAGAAGATTATTTGAAAAATAAAAATTTAAATTTAAGAGCAACTCTTGATTACAAAGATGCTTTTAAAGATGCAGAGTTTATTGTAATTAGTACACCAACTAATTATGATGATGAAAAGAACTTTTTTGATACTTCAAGTGTAGAAGATATTATACAAAAAGTTATTAGTATGAATATAGAAACAACAATGATTGTAAAATCTACAATTCCAGTTGGATTCATAGAAGAAATGAAGAAAAAATATAATATTGACAATATTATGTTTTCACCAGAGTTTTTAAGAGAAGGACGAGCTCTTTATGATAATTTATATCCTTCGAGAATAATTGTTGGAGAAAAATCACAAAGGGCAGAGAAATTTGCAAAGCTTTTAAAAGAAGCAGCAATAAAAAAAGATATTCCTATAAAATTTATGCATAGTACAGAAGCGGAAGCTGTTAAGTTATTTGCAAATACTTATTTGGCTCTAAGAGTTTCGTATTTTAATGAATTAGATACTTATGCTGAATTAAAAGGACTAAATACAAAAGATATTATTGATGGTGTATGTTTAGATCCTAGAATAGGAGATTACTATAATAATCCTTCTTTTGGATATGGCGGATATTGTTTGCCCAAAGATACAAAACAATTGTTAGCAAATTATAATAAAGTACCACAAAATTTAATAGAGGCAATAGTAAAATCTAACGATACAAGAAAAGACCACGTAACAAGAATGATCTTAGAAAAGAATCCAAAGACTGTGGGAATTTATAGATTAACTATGAAAACAAATTCAGATAATTTTAGAGCAAGTGCTATACAAGGAATAATTCAAAGATTAAAAGCTAATAATATAAATGTTATTATACATGAACCAACATTAAAAGCAGAAGAATTTAATGAATGTCATGTCGTAAATGATTTTGATGAATTTGTCAATAAGTCAGATATAGTTTTATGTAATAGAATTGATGATAAAATAAAGAAGCATAGTGATAAAATATATACTAGAGACTTATTTAATGAAAATTAGAAAAAAGTTTTAAATTTGATAATAAAAACTATTGAAATTTATATCGATTAATGATATATTATAAAAAAAAATCTTAGGAGGAATTTAAAATGAAACTTAACAAAACAATGTTAATAGTTGCTTTAATAGCAATGGTATTAGTAGCATTAACAACAGTAGTAAATGCTGCAGCAAATGATGATTTATATTCTTATATGGAAGGAGTATCAGTAACAGTAGGTGGCAAAACATACAAAGCAAATGAGAGCCAATTACTAGCTTTAAAACAATACTTAAACTCACATGAATTAACAAATGAGCAAGTATCTGTTGTTAAAGCAAATGTTGCTGAAATAGTAAAAACAGTTGAAAGCCAAAATACAGCTGATGTATCAAAGTTTTCTTCAGATGCTATAAACAAAATAAGTGCAAATATAGATAAAATTGAAGCAGCTACAAATGTTAAAATTAACTACATTTCTGCTGACAACACACTTCAAATAAAGGATGCTAATGGAACATCTTTAATTGAAGCAAAAGTTGGACAAAGTACAAACTTAGTACAAACAGGAACATCATATGTTCCATATATAGTAGTTTCTGGAATAGCATTAATTGCCGTTGCTGTACTAGTTGCAAAAAAAGTAACATCAAAATAATATGAAAAAAATAAAAAATATATTAGGAGCAACTATTAATAATATAATAGTTGCTTTTATATTTATTGTTATTATATGCGTTGCTATTAGGCTTTCTATTGGCGACCAGCTTATGCAGGCAATTGCACTAATTAATTTGGTGTCAGTAAGCGATAAGAACAATAATACGGAAAACGAAACTATTAAGATTGACTTAGAAAATAAAAATTTGACTCATTACCCAGCATGGGGTGAAAAGTATGGAACTTTATCTATTGATTCTATTAATGTAAAATTGGGACTTTATTATGGAGATTCTCTTTCAATATTAAGAAAAGGTGTAGGACAATCTGTGTCTTATTTTCCCGGTGAAGGTGGCTCTATAATTTGCATGGCGCATGATACTGGTGGATTTTTGAAGTATTTGTATACTGTTAAGGTAGGAGATAAGATAAAAATAAAAACTGACTATGGAAATTTTACATATGAAATTTATGAAACAAAAATAGTTGATCAATCAGACACAAGTGCCGTATATCTACAGGAAGATGAAGAAATACTAATGTTATATACATGTTATCCTTCAAACAGTATAGGGCATGCGACTCACAGATTTGTAACATATTCAAAATTAATAGAAGGAGACATATTTTAATGGTAAAAAGTATAATATCGTACATACTATCATTTATAATGGTTGCATTAATTATAGCAATTGTGGCTGTTTCTTTTTTACAAAATAAAGTCCTAAATGAGGATTATTGGAAAATGCAAATGGAACAAAATAATTATTATGAAAAGCTAGAAGATACTGTAAATGATGGTTTTGAAAATTATATAATGCAATCTGGAATGGATAGCAGTGTGTTTGAAGGAATATATGATTTAGATAAAGTAAAAGAGGATACAAATTTTATAGTTCATGCAATATTGAATAATGAAGAATTTAAAATTGATACAAGTACTATAAGAGAAAAATTGGATAATAATATAAGAAAATATATTAAAGATAATAAGGTTTTGGTAAATAAGACTACTGAGAATCAAATACAAAATTTTGAAAATGCAATAATTAACTCATACTTAAATTCAGTTTCGTATTCAAATTCAATTGTTAAGACAGTTTCAAGTATTACTGGAAAAGTAAAAGATGTAATACCTAAAATATTTATAATGGTAGTAATACTATTAATTGTAAACATAGTTGCATTAATTATCTTAAATATAAAGAATATAAGAAATGTTCTAAAATTTATTGCAATTATATCGTTTACCATTGCAGGGTTAAATATATTAGGAATAATACTTGAAAAACATTTTTTAGGAATACAAAGTTTAACTGTTTTAAACGAAAATATATCTGTAATAGTTCAAATTTTTGTAAAAGAAATTTATAGAGTTTTATATACTTCAACTGCAAGTGGTACAGTATTAGGATTGTTATTTTCTATACTTTGCAGTAACGGGAGTAAAAATATTGCAAAATAAGTCGAAAAACTATTGAAACTATTCGTTATTTTATTATATAATATTTTAGACAGAATTAATTCAAAAGAAAAAACAAAAAAAGAAAAAAGGAGTATATATGGAAGAGCTAGATTTAAGCCAAATGATCTCTTTGTTTTGGCATAGAAAAGTACAAATAATATTAATTGTATTAATATTCATGGTAATAGGAGTAGCATATACAACATGTTTTGTTACACCAAAATATACATCATCAACAACACTTGTTTTGGCAGCAGGAAAGGATTCAACATTGCCGACATCAATAACAGCGACAGATGTAAATTTAAATTCAAAACTTATTTCTACTTACAGAGAAATTGCAACTAGTGATAAAGTTGTTAGAAAGGTTATTAATAATCTTGGACTTGATATATCTGACCAGGCCCTTAAAAATAGTATTACTGTAAAAGTTGTGTCAGATTCAGAGGTTATTAAAATTTCTGTAACTAATGGAGATTCAGAAATAGCAGCTAGTATTGCAAATGAACTTGCAAATGTATTTTCTGAGCAAGTAAAGGAAATTTATAATATTGATAACGTACATGTAGTTGATACTGCTGAAAAGAGTGATTTACCATCAAATGTTAACCATACTAAAGATATAATGATATTTGCACTTATAGGTATTGTTATTTCTGTAATATATGTATTATTAGATAATATGCTAGATACAACTGTTAAAACAACTGAAGATATAGAAAAGACTTGTAGAGTACCTGTTCTTGCTTCAATACCTTTTGATAATTCTGAAAGCAGAAAGGGAGGTAGAAAATAATGAAAAAAGAGTTAATAACTTTTAGAAATCCAAAGTCTCCTATATCAGAAACTTTTAGAACTTTGAGAACAAATATACAATTTATGAATGTTAATAAAAGGCTAAAATCTATACTTATAACATCAACATTACCAGGTGAAGGCAAGAGTTGGGTTGCATCTAATTTAGCAGTAACGTTTGCACAAGCTGGAAAGCAAGTTATTTTGATAGATGCAGATATGAGAAAAGCAAGACAATATTCGATATTTGGGGTATCACCTAGACCAGGACTTGCTAATTATTTAGCAGAAAATGATAAAAATGCAGAATTATCTGACATGGAAAAGTATGTACAGAAAACTGAAATTGAAGGTTTATATGTTATTTCTGCAGGAAATGTACCACCAAATCCATCAGAACTTCTTATAACACCACAAATGCAAAGATTATTGGATAAACTTTCGTCACAATGTGACATAATAATAGTAGATGCTCCACCATGTGAACTTGTAACAGATGCTGCAATTTTATCTAGAATTGTTGATTCTACTATTGTTGTAACAGCACATAAGTTTACTAAAAAAGCAAATTTGCAAAAAACAATTAAAAGCATAAAAAATGTTGGTGGAAGAATAGCAGGTGTTGTTTTAAACAAGGTACCAATAGATGCCAAAAAATATGAAAAATCTTATTACTATGGCTCGCAGTTAACAACTACAAGAGGAAAACGTGAAGCTGGACGTGCTGTTTCTAAAAAAGACTTCTTTGAAGAAGAACATAAAAAGCCAGTTGAAGATAAGGTTAAAATAGAAAAAGAAGTTGTGAAAAATGAAAAAACAGAAGAGCCTAAGCAAAATGAAAAAGTTGAAAATGATATGCCTGATAAGACACAAGAGATTTTAAGACAAGTAAATGAATATTTGCAACAAGAAAGAAATAATTTAAATGATACCAAAAGAGACAACTAAATTGGTGAAATGAGAAAGGAATTTATAAAATCATGATTGATTTTCACTCTCATATAATTCCAGCAATTGACGATGGTGCACGAGAACTAAAGGAAGCTTTAGAAATGCTTGAAGAAGCAAGTAGTGCCGGTTTTGATGGAGTTATATCTACATCACATTATATGGAAAATTATTATGAGGTAAGCCAAGCTGATAGAAAAGCTTGGCTAAATGGTCTTCAATATGGGGTGGAGGAAAAGAAGCTTGGACTTAGTTTGTATTTGGGAAGTGAAATTTATTTTACAGATAAAATATTGAATTTAATACAAGAAGGCAAAGCTTCAACAATAAATGGTTCAAGATATGTGTTATTTGAGTTTCCGATGAATGCTAAGCCAATTAATATTGAGGATTTTGTGTATTCAATTCTTTCTGCAAATTACGTTCCAGTTCTTGCACATCCAGAAAGGTATACATTTACACAAGAAGAGCCGGAAATTATATATCAATTAGCAAACCAAGGTGTGTTAATGCAGTCTAATTATGGAAGCATAATAGGGCAATATGGGAAGAAAGCACAGGTAATAGTTGAAAAAATGTTAGAAAATAATTTAGTACATTTTTTAGGATCTGATGTGCATAGGCATAATTCAATATATACCAAAATTGAGCCAGCTATACATAAAATAAAAGCTATTGTTGGTCAAAGTGAGTTTGATAAAATTTCTCATTTTAATGCAATGAATGTAATTAGGAATGAAAGAGTTGAGGTTGAAGAACCAGAACCGATTAAATTAACGTTAGCAGATAAAATGAGAATGAGTTTAAAATAGAAAGGAAAATAACATTGAGAGTTTTAGCGATTGGAGATTTAGTTGGAGAAAATGGAGTAAAGAAATTAAAAGAAACTTTACCTAAAATAAGAGAACAAGAAAAGATTGATTTTGTAATAGTAAATGCAGAAAATTCGGCTGGGGGAATGGGAATTACAACTAAAATATTTAATGAGTTGAAAGAAATGAAAGTTGATGCAATTACAATGGGAAACCATACTTGGGGCAAAAAGGATATATTTTCTTTTGCTGATGACCATAAACTTTTGCGCCCTGCAAACTATGCACCAAATGTTCCAGGACACGGATATGGAATTTTTGATTGTAAAGGCAAAAAAATATGTGTTGTAAATTTAATTGGTAGAACAGATATGAATGTATTATCTGAGAATCCATTTTTGAAGATGAATGATGTTTTAAATGCTGTAAAAGGAAAGGCTGATATTATAATTTTGGACTTTCATGCAGAAGCAACAGCCGAAAAAATTGCAATGGGATACTATTTAGATGGCAGAATAACGGCTATGTTTGGAACACATACACATGTTCAAACAGCAGATGAAACAATATTAGAAAAAGGAACAGGATACATAACAGATATAGGAATGACTGGACCAAAGAAATCTGTAATAGGAATGGATGTATCGGCATCTTTAAAGAGATTTGAAACAACACTTCCAGAAAAATACAAATTGGCAGATGGTAACTGCATGCTAAATGGTTGCATTTTCGAGATAAATGACGAAAGCTGTCGAGTTGAGAAAATTACGAGAGTTGTAAGAAAATAAATGACGAAAAATGCAAAAATAACACGATGAAAACTGTAAAAAAATACCAAAAATATATAGACAATTACTCCGAAATATTATATAAATATAACTGTACTTAAACATACAAAAAAATAAAATATTAGGAGGATAAAAATGGAAGTTTTAAAAATCTCATCAAAATCAAATCCAAATTCAGTAGCAGGTGCTATAGCAGGGTTGGTAAAGGAATCTAACAAGGCAGAGATGCAAGCAATTGGTGCAGGTGCATTAAACCAAGCCGTGAAGGCAGTAGCTATTGCAAGAGGGTTCGTTGCTCCAGCAGGTGTCGATTTAATATGTATACCAGCATTTGCAGAAGTTGAAGTAGAAGGCGAAGAAAGAACTGGTATAAAACTTATTGTAGAGTCTAGGAAATAGAGTATTTTTAAGTTGATAAATAATAGGGCATGGATAATAAACATGTCCTTTTTGTGTGCTTTTTATATATGAAATTATTTTATTAAAAATAATTCCATTAAGAAAAAATAATACAATAAAGGTATTGAAATTGGCATTATTTTAATGTATTATTAGCATGGAGAAAGGATTACGAATAATGAAAGTTAGTAGTATATTTAAGTATATTTTTATAATATTTGCAGTTGGAATTATAGCATATGCAGGTTACAGAATTTATAATAATCAAAATAAAGAAGAAGAAAATAATCAAGATTCTAGCACTGTGGTTGAAGAAAATATTATTCGAGATTTGCGTATGGGAATTACAAATTACGATACTATGAATCCATTAATTACTCAAAATAAAGACATTATTAATATTGATACTCTTATTTATGAACCACTTTTTAATTTGACAAAAGATTATCAATTGGAGCCTTGCCTTGCAAAGGAATGTTCAAAAACGGGTGATAAAATTTATGTTGTAAAAACTGTTTCTAATGCTGTATGGCATGATAATACACCGCTTACTGCTAAAGATATAGCATTTACAATAGATTTACTAAAGAAGGGGAACTCAGTATATAGCTATAATGTGGCACATATTGCAGAGACTGGGGTAATTGATGCAACTACTTTAAAAATAACATTGGACAGTGATATTCCGTTTTTTGAGTATAATTTGATTTTTCCGATAATGTCTAGCAATTATTATTATGGAGAAGATTTTTTTACAAGTAATAAAATGCCAATTGGAACAGGAAGATACAAGATTACAAATATTAGTAGTAATAATGTAACACTTGCAAAGTTTGATAAATGGAAGAGCACTACAGGAGTAACAGAATTAAAATTAGACAATATAAAAATAAATTTATATTCATCTATGGGTGAAGTGTACAACAGTTTTAAAATAGGAAATATTGACTTAATAAACACATCAAATCCAAATTTCCAAGAGTACATTGGTACAATTGGATTTAACAAGACAGAATATCCAGGAAGACAGTTTGATTTTTTAAGTTTTAATTGCACGGACGAACTTATGCAGTTTAAAGAAGTAAGACAGGCTATAAGCTATGCGATTGACAAAAGTAATATAGTTTCATCAGTATACAATAATCAAAATTCAGTAGCAGATTATCCTTTAGATTATGGCAACTTTTTATATACAGAAAACACTGCAAGCTCTGGTTATAATGCAGAGCAAGCAAAGAAAGTACTAGAAGATGGAGGCTGGACTTATATTAATAACAGATGGAAGAAAAATATTGGAGGGCGCACAAAAACTTTAAGACTAAAAATATCGGTAGATAAAACAAACGAATCACGCGTTGCTGTTGCAGAGCTAATAGAAAAACAACTAGAAGAAATAGGAATAGATGTTAAATTGGATAAAGTTTCTAACGAAAAATATAATAAATATGTTGACGATAGAAACTACCAAATACTATTAACTGGAGTGTATACTAGTTATAGTCCAGATTTAACGTACTATTTCTCTGCAGGAAATATATCAAATTACAGTGGTGATTTTATGTCTGAATTAATGCATAATGCAAGTATAACTAAAGAAAACAAACAATTGAAAGAGATATATCAAAAAATATATAGTTTGTATAAAGAAGAGGTTCCTTTTGTAGGTTTATATAGAAGCAAAAATATAACAATATCAACACAATCAATGGTTGGAACAGTGGAGCCAAACAATTATTCAACTTTTTATGGAATAGAAGGCTGGTACAGAAGATAAATTTTGAAAATATTGCTAGAAAAAATTTAAAAGTTTATTTTGAAGGTATAATCAAAAAGTAACAATATTAAAAAATAGAAAAGATTGATTAAAATATTTTATTAAAAATAAAACAAATGTTTGAAAAAACTATTGACAAATTTTAAATTTGATATATAATAGTCACATAGAAAACGCAAACATATGTTTAATAGTTGTTGGGGGATAACTAAAACATTATTATTTCAAAATTTAGGAGGAAAAATTTATGAGTTTAGAAAACAGTGAAAAGAAAAAAGCACTAGAATCAGCATTAGGTCAAATAGAAAAACAATTTGGAAAAGGCTCAGTAATGAAGCTTGGAGATTTTACAGCAATGAATGTAGAATCTATACCAACAGGAGCTTTAAGCCTTGACGTTGCTTTAGGAATTGGTGGAATTCCAAAGGGAAGAATAATAGAAATATTTGGACCTGAATCTTCAGGAAAAACAACTCTTGCATTACATATGATTGCAGAATGCCAAAAGAGAGGCGGAGAAGCAGCATTTATAGATGCTGAGCATGCATTAGATCCAGTTTATGCAAAACACTTAGGTGTTGATATAGATAATTTGATAGTTTCACAACCAGATACAGGAGAGCAAGCACTTGAAATAGCAGAGGCTCTTGTTAGAAGTGGTGCCATAGATATTATAGTAGTAGACTCTGTTGCAGCACTTGTTCCAAAGGCTGAAATAGATGGAGATATGGGAGATGCACATGTTGGTCTTCAAGCTAGATTAATGTCACAAGCTTTAAGAAAATTAGCTGGTGTATTAAATAAATCAAATACTGCAATAGTATTTATAAACCAATTAAGAGAAAAAGTTGGAATAATGTTTGGAAATCCAGAAACAACTCCAGGAGGAAGAGCTTTAAAATTCTATGCTTCTGTTAGATTAGACATAAGAAAAACAGAAAACTTAAAACAAGATGGAGAGGTATTTGGAAACAGAGTAAGAGTAAAAGTTGTAAAGAACAAAGTTGCTCCTCCATTCAGAGAGGCTGAATTCGATATCATATATGGAAAAGGAATATCAAAATCTGGAAATATACTAGATTTAGGTGTAAACTTAGATATAGTTGAAAAGAGTGGTTCGTGGTTTGCTTATGACGGAACAAGAATTGGACAAGGTAGAGAAAATGCTAAAAAATACTTTGAAGAAAACCCTGAAATAATGGCAGAAGTAGAGAAGAAAGTAAGAGCAAAATTCAACGAAGCATTCGAAAAGAGCCTAAGTGACGAAATGGAAGTAGATGCTGAACAAGAAACAGAACCAACTGAAGAAGAGTAAAAGTAAATATAGATGATGGTGAGTAATAACTAAGGATAGGGAAAATATTCTAAAAAATATAATTTAGAATTCTTTTTCCCTATTTTTGAATCTAGAGAATAACACAGGAAATATATTGTATTGATTTTTGTACCGAAATATAATAAGTAATCGGTATAAAAATCAAAAACAATGTGTTATAATAATCATATAAAGAAAGGCTGTGATATTATGCAGAAAGAAATAACTATTAGAGGGTGTGAAAAAATGGATGGAAAATCTAATAAAGTTATTAAACCAATGAAAAATAATGAAAATACGAAAACTACGCTTTCAATAAACATAGAAGAGTATAGAAGAGAAGAATTTTTGAGCAAACTTGAAGAAAGTAAGAAACAGTATAAGGAAGGAAAAGTTCATAGTGCGAAAAAAGTATTTAAGGAATTGAGAGAAAAATATGGATATTAGTAATTATGAGGTCACTTTAACTGATGTTGCAAAAGAGGAAATTGAAAATATATATGCATATATATTAGAAAATTTACATGAAGAAATAGCTGCTAATAAGTTAATGGATAAAATAGAAGATGAAGTTTTAAGATTAGCACAAAATCCATATTCATGTCCTAAAGTAAAAGTTAAACCACATAATGAAATATATAGAAAACTTATTATTAATAATTATATTGTTTTATACGATATTGATGAAGAATATAAGAAAACAATAATTTATAGAGTAATACATGAAAAAACAGATTATTTAAAATTATTAGAGAATTAATTTATAGTAAAATGCTAATGAAAGAGGAATAATATGTATACGATTGAAGAATATGATAAAGAAAAATCAAAAGTTTTAAAGTATGTTTTATATAAGAAAAGAAGTAAAAAAGAAGTACAAAATAAATTTTACAATGCTATTGAAAATGAAATGTTACATGATATAATAGAAGAGCTAGAAGAAAACGGATATATTGATGATAACAATTACATAGAAAGAGCTATTAATGAATTTATGGCTCTAAACAATCTTTCTTTAAAAGAAGTGAGATATAAGCTTATGTCAAAAGGAATTCCAAATGATTTGATTGAGGATTATATAAATAGTCATGATGAGGAAATGGAAAATTACGAGACAAAATCAGCAAAAACGATAATAATGAAAAAGCAAAATCAAATGGATGAAGAGGCTATTATTCAATATTTATTAAAAAAAGGTTATAAGACTAGCAATATTGGACAAGCTATAGAGTTATTAGATGATTAAAGGAATGAAGAAAAATGCCAAATATATTAACATTAGAAACAAATAAATATGCTATTAAGATAGAAAATTTTGAAGGACCACTAGATTTATTGTGCCACTTAATAGATAAGAATAAAATGAATATAAATGATATTAAATTAAGCGAGATTACAGACCAATATATTGAGTACATAAACAAAATGGAAGAGATGAATTTGGAAGTAACAAGTGAATTTCTAGTTATGGCCTCGACTCTAATATATTTAAAATCAAAGAGTTTATTACCAAGTGATAATGAAGAGAGTGAAGAAATTTCGGAAGAGGAATTGTTAAGAAGAATTATTGAGTATAAGAAATATAAAGAAATTACAAAAACTTTGAAGTCTATGTACGAAGAAAATTCTGTTAGATTTTATAAAACTCCAGACGAAATTAAATTACCTAAACAGAAACTTGAAAGAGACTATGATAAGCAACTGATTATAGATGCGTATTCAAATGTTGTTCGAGTAAATCAAGAAAAGGTAAACCAAAATGCAAGTAATATTGAAAAGATAGCGATAACAGATAAATATACTGTTGCAAGCAAGGTAAAAGAAATGCTTAGAGAACTTGTAAATAGACCTAAGTTTGTTTTTAACGCACTCTTCTCTTTAAAAAAATGTGAAAAAGAAGAAGTTGTAACAGCTTTTTCTGGATTATTAGAATTATCAAGAAGAAGCAAAGTAATTACAAGCCAAGAAAACCTATTTGGAGATATTTCTGTAGAAAAAAATAAAAATGGACAAGTCTAGGTGCGGTTATAGATGAAAAAATAATAGAAATACTAAGAATGAATTGAATCAAATAATTGAAATAATAATTGTAATGATTAAAATAGTAATAAATGGAAAAACTAATACAAAATACTCTAATAGATAGGAGTGGTTTATTTTGATATTAGTTTTTTATATTTTATTAGGAACAATTGCATTAGTATTGTTATTATTGATAATGATTATAATATCAAAAATAGAATTTGAGATACAAAACTTAGACATGAGTAATATAGACAAGAAACAGAATAATAAGAAATTAAAAGTGAGTATTTCTTTAAGAATAGGAAAGCTACACTGGATAAAGGTATGCTTAAATAAAAAGAAGATTTTGAAATTAAATAACAAAATAAAAAGTTATGAACAAAATAATAAAGCAGAAGCGGAAAAGATGAAAAAGACTGCAAAAAAAGAAGTGATAATTATACTAAAAAATACAGAAATACGAAGATTAATAATGAATACAAAAGTCGAATTAAATGAATTTAAGGCAAACATTTCTATTGGCACAGAAGATTATGTGATTACATCGTATTTGATAGGGATAATATCTGCAATAGTTCCCAATATATTAGCGAGAGCAAAGTTTGGCAAGAAGCAAAAAATATCTAAAACAGTAATATATAGTGTACAACCTATTTATCAACCAAAAAATATTTATTCGGTAAAAATGAATATAAAAGTGGCTACGAAAATATCTCATCTACTTTATATTGCACTAATGCTGGCAAAAACAACTAAACAATATGAAAGTTTTAATGAAAATAGTAAAGCAAAAAAAGATAAAAATATTATGAAAAATATAGAAAAAAGAAATGCGCAGGCTGTATAAAAAAGAAAAAATTGGTACATATTAGTTATATACTAAAAATAAAAAAGTTGAAAGAATAATCTTAATTTTATGTATTCAGAACTTATGAGTAGTATAGAGATTATGACAATATGTGCTTTGGGTTTTGATGATAAAGTTTGATTTTTCAACATGATTAGTGCCTTACGTAAATAAAGAAATAACTAAGGCAAGGAAGGAATGTGATTAATATGGGAGAACATCCAATAGAAAACCTTATGAATACGGCTATGAATAGCATTAAAGACATGATTGATGTAAATACGATAATTGGAGAACCGATACAGGCTTCAAACAACACGGTGATTATACCAATTTCAAAAGTTGGATTTGGCTTTGCTGCAGGAGGAAGTGAATTTAGAGGAGAAACAATAGACGAATATACAAAGAAGGAGAAAGAAGAACAAGTTCAATATAGATTGCCTTTCGGAGGTGGATCTGGGGCAGGAGTAAATATAACACCAGTTGCTTTCTTAGTGGTACAACCAAACACTGTGAAACTATTGCCAGTAGACCATAGTTCATGTTTAGATAGATTGTTAGATTATGTACCTGATTTAATTGAAAAAGTAAATTCTATGTTAAATAAACAGATGCAGAATAAAAAGGAAGAGAAAGCACAAGATGATAGAAGAAAAGAAAGAGAAAGACAAGAAGAAAGAGAAGACAGAAAACAAGAAATGCAAATGAATGAAAGTAAAACGATAGAAGCAACCATTCAACCACAACAAGTAAAACCAAAGAAAAATATAAAATACCATAAACCAACTGAAACATACGAATTTGAATATGATGAGACAGATGAGAATGATGATGACTACTATAATAGATAAAAATAATAGTTAAATAAAACATTTATAAAATTAATATCATATAAATATTATTATAATAAGCTATGTAATACATAGTTTATTTTTTACGATGTAAAACGTAAAAATAAATAACATGAAAAGTAAAAACGCATATAAGGAGGTTTTGGAATTTATGACTAGGAAAATTTATGGAGATAACGATGAATGCTGTTTTAATAAAAGTAGCTTAAATGAAAAAAATAATAAGGAAATTGGAAACACACCGATGATAAAGATAAATTATAGGTACAATAACAAAGAAAAATCAGTGTTTGCTAAGCTTGAATATTACAATTTAACTGGAAGTATAAAAGATAGAGTTGCATTTTATATTATAAATAATGCAATAGAAAGAGGTGATTTAAAAGATGGTATGCCAATAATTGAGGCGACTAGCGGAAATACTGGAATATCACTTTCAGCTTTAGGCGCACGTTATAAACACCCGGTATACATATTTATGCCAGATTGGGCAAGTGCTGAGAGAGTAAAATTAATGCAAGGATATGGAGCAAATGTAATATTAATTTCTAAAGAAGAGGGAGGCTTTATACAGTGCGTAAAAGAAGCTAAGAAAATGGCTGATGAAAAAAACGGATTTTTAGCAAATCAGTTTGAAAACTATGATAATTTTTTAGCTCATTATGAGACGACTGGAAAAGAAATATTAGAACAAAGTAATTGTGAGATAGGAGGCTTCGTATCTGGTGTTGGAACCGGTGGAACTCTTATGGGAACAGGGAGAAGAATTAAAGAAAAATTTCCGAACATGCAAATTACGGCAATAGAACCGGAAAAAATGCCACTTCTATCTGGCGGAAAAATACAGGGACAACACAAAATAGAGGGAATTGGAGATGATTTTATTCCGAAGTTAGTTGACTTGAAAAGTATAGATAAAATAATAAAAATAAATGATGATGATGCAGTAAATATGTCTCGTAGGCTTGCAAAAGAGTTGGGGCTGGGAGTTGGAATATCTTCTGGTGCGAATTTTATAGGAAGTGTTCTGCTAGGAGAAGAAGCAAAGAATATTGTTGTTACAGTATTTGCAGATGACAATAAAAAATATTTGTCTACAGACTTACTTAAACCGATTGATGAAGATAAAGAATTTATATCTAATAAAATAGAGCTAATAAGTTATGAAAATATATAAGAATAATGTAAAACTACTTGACAAATTGCTTGAAATGTTGTAAAGTATATAAGCATTACAAATTAGCAATTATACTAATAAAGTCATGCAAGGAGAAAGTGATAATATGGAAAAGAAAGTTCAAATTGGAATGCTATGCGAAATATATGGCAATCTTCTAACAAAAAGACAATTGAATATATTGAACGATTATTGTAATGAGGATCTTTCTTTGACTGAAATTGCTGAAAATAACAAGATAACAAGGCAAGCTGTTAACGACATTGTTAAGAAAGGAGAAAGTAAGCTTTTGGAATATGAGCAAAAGCTAGGAATTATGAAAAAAACAATTGACCAAGAAAAGCAAATTCAAAACATTCTTTCAGAGCTAAGTAAGATTACAGACAACTCATCAGATAAGAAAGTTGAAAAAATCCTAAACAGCGTAAGAAAAGAATTAATTAGCTTAAATGCATAATCAACGATAAAAGACAAAAAAACGGAGGGTTAAAAATATGGCTTTTGAAGGACTATCTTCTAAATTACAAGAATTTACAAAGAAATTAAGAGGAAAAACAAGAATTACTGAATTGGATTTAAAAGAAATGCTAAGAGAGGTAAAACTTGCCCTACTTGATGCTGACGTAAACTACAAAATTGTTAAAGAATTTACGGCAAGTATTCAAGAAAAAGCCTTAGGCCAAGACGTTTTAAAATCTTTAACTCCAGGACAACAGGTTGTTAAGATTGTAAAAGATGAATTAGTAGAACTACTTGGAGGAACAGAGGCTAATATAAATTTTAGCTCGAATCCACCAACAATAATAATGTTAGTTGGTCTTCAAGGTTCTGGTAAAACAACCACAGCTGGTAAGCTTGCAAACTTACTTAGAAAACAAGGTAAGAAGCCATTACTAGTTGCGTGCGATGTTTACAGACCAGCTGCAATTAAGCAGTTACAAGTAGTTGGAGCACAGTTAAATATTCCGGTGTTTGCAAATGAAAATTCGAAAGATGTTGTTCATATTGCAAAACAGGCAATGAGTGTTGCATATTCAAAATTGAATGATGTTGTAATATTAGATACAGCAGGACGTTTACAGATAGATGAAGAATTGATGAACGAGCTTAAAAATGTAAAGGCAAGTGTTCATCCACATGAAATATTACTAGTTGTAGATTCTATGACTGGTCAAGAGGCTGTAAATGTTGCAACAGGATTCAATGATGCTTTAGGAATAGACGGAGTAATACTTACAAAATTAGATGGTGATACACGTGGTGGTGCTGCGTTATCAGTAAAAAAGGTAACTGGCAAGCCAATAAAATTTGTGGGTATGGGAGAAAAGCTAAGTGAGCTCGAGGTATTTCATCCAGACAGAATGGCGTCAAGAATACTTGGAATGGGCGATGTTCTATCAATAATAGAAAAAGCAGAAGAATCATTTGACCAAGAGGAGGCAGAAAAGCTTACAAAACAATTAGCTAAAAAAGAATTCGATTTGAATGATTATTTACTTCAATTAAGACAAGTAAAGAAAATGGGATCGTTCTCATCAATACTTAAAATGATACCAGGAATGGCAAATATTAAGGATTTAAAAGTAGATGAAAAAGAGTTTACAAGAATAGAAGCAATAATATGCTCTATGACTGATAAGGAAAGAAAAAATCCTAAATTATTAAATGGTTCTAGAAGAATTCGTATAGCAAATGGTAGTGGAACAAGCGTGCAGGAAATAAATAAATTTATGAAATCTTTTGAGATGACACAGAAAATGATGAAACAAATGAAGGATAAGAAATCTTTAAAAAAGATGATGAAGGAAATGAATTTAAACCAATAATATAGATATTAAGTTTTATAAATAAGTTATTAATTTTTATGTACATTATACGAACCCAACAGTTTGTAGGTACAGAAATTTATATAAAAAGTTGTTCTAAAAGAGCAGTTTCTAAAAATGCGGAGGTGAAAATAAATGGTAAAAATCAGATTACAAAGAGCAGGTGCAAAAAAAGCTCCATTCTATCACATCGTTGTTGCAGATTCAAGATCTCCAAGAGATGGAAGAATAGTAGAAAAAATTGGAACATATGATCCAATGACAAATCCAGCTACAATCAACTTAGACAAAGAGAAGGTTGCAACATGGATTAAAAATGGTGCAAAGCCAACAGATACAGTAAAAGCTTTAATAGAGAAAGCACAATAATTTATGTGTGAATGCTTTTAGAAAGGCGAAGTTGTATGGAAGAAATATTAAAAACAATAATTGAAAGTCTTGTAGATAACAAAGAACAAGTTCAAATTACTAGAACTGACGATGAGAAGGGAATACTTCTTAAAGTTAAAGTTGCTGATGAGGACATGGGAAAAGTTATCGGAAAGCAGGGCAAAAATGCAAAAGCAATAAGAACTGTTATGAAAGCTATTACAGCTAAAGAACATAAAAAAGTTGGAATTATATTTGAGGAATAAGTAATGGAAAAATATTTAGAACTAGGTCAAATAGTAAACACATTTGGTATAAGAGGTCAAGTAAAAGTAAAGCCTTTTACAGATGATATAAAAAAATTTGATACTTTTAAAGAAATTTTTGTTGAAAAGAAAAATCAATTACAATTATTCCAAATAGAAAAAGTTAATTACAGCAAAGGTATGGTAATCCTAAAGCTAAAGGGAATAGAGACTCCAGAGCAAGCAGAAACATTGCGTAACTGTTACATAAAAATGGACAGAAAAAATGCAAAAAAACTTCCTGAGGGTACTTATTACATAGCAGATTTAATAGGATTAGATGTATATAGTGATGAAGAAGAATTACTTGGAAAAGTAGATTACATATATAATACTGGTAGCAGTGACATATACGTTGTAAAAAATGATGAAGGCAAAGAAATTCTACTGCCAGCAATCAAAGATGTACTAAAACAAGTTGATTTAGAAAATAAAAAAATAATAGTTCACATTATTGAAGGTTTAATTTAAGAGGAGTAAATATGAAATTTGATGTACTAACATTATTTCCAGAAATGTTTGAACCATTAAAACACAGTATTATTGAAAGAGCGTCTAAGCAAAATTTAATAAATATTAATCTAATTAATATACGAGATTTTTCTAAAGACAAGCATAAAAAAGTAGATGATACTCCATATGGTGGTGGAGCAGGAATGGTAATGAGAGCAGATGTTGTGTATGATGCATATAAATCTGTAAAAGATGAAAAATCAAAAGTAATATTCTTATCGCCTCAAGGAAAAAAGTTGAACCAAGCCAAAGTTCAAGAATTATCTAAAGAAGAACATTTAATTCTACTTTGTGGTCACTACGAAGGAGTTGACCAACGTGTATTAGATGAAATTGTTGATGAAGAAATATCGATTGGAGATTATGTGCTAACTGGAGGGGAGCTACCAGCAATGGTGCTTATAGATTCGGTAAGTAGATATGTAGAAGGTGTATTAAGTACAGATTCTACAAAAGAAGAATCATTTTCTCAAGGGTATTTAGAATACAGTCAATACACAAGACCAGAAGAATTTCATGGAAAAAAAGTTCCAGAAATACTAGCTTCTGGAAATCATCAGAAAATAGATGAGTGGAGAAGAAAAAGTTCTTTAATAAATACATTTTTGAAAAGACCAGAGCTTCTTAATGAAAAAGATTTAAAAGAAGCAGAAAAAATAATTTCGGAAGAACATGAAAATTAAGATATGTTATTAGAAACTATCAAGATTGTGTAATAAAATAGCCGAAATATAAATTAGAAAATTAAGAAAGGAGAATATCGATGGATATAATAAAATCAATAGAACATGAACAATTGAAAAATAAAATTCCAGACCTTAAAGTTGGTGACACAGTAAGAGTACACCAAAGAATTAAGGAAGGAAACAGAGAAAGAATCCAAGTATTCGAAGGAATAATAATAAAGAAACAAGGTGGCGGAGTTAACGCTACATTTACAGTAAGAAGAATTGCTTATGGAGTAGGAACAGAAAAAACATTCTTAGTACACTCTCCATTAGTAGAGAAAGTTGAAGTAGTTAGAGTAGGAAAAGCTAGAAGAGCTAAATTATACTACCTAAGAAACAGAACTGGTAAAGCTGCTAAGACAAAGGAAAATGTTGGAGCAAAAATTGAATCTAAATATATAGATGTAAAAGAAGATTTAACAGAAGCTGTTGAAGAAACAGTAGTTGAAACTCCAGCTGAAGAAACTGCACCAGCTGCAGAAGCACCAAAAGCTGAATAATAAGTAGAAATTAAACGAAATAAAAAACGCAGAAAAACAAGTAATTTTGATATAGTTTTATATGAAATTACTTGTTTTTTGTTGATCAAAATGTAAAAACTATTGACAAATAAGTAGAAAATAATATAAAATACAAACATAAGTTTGAAGATTTTTTTGTTGACGTTACTATAATTGAGATAACTTAATATAAAAAACGATATAAAATGAAAAGAGGAAAATATGTCTAAAGATTTAATTATTAGAAGTAGTAGTGCAGAGTTTCTGATTTTTGAAAGGCAAACTCATGATAAAGGAATCCAAGTTAGATTTGAAGATGGAGACTTGTGGCTGACTCAAAAATCGATAGGCGAGCTATTTGACACAACCAGAAATAATATTACAATGCATATTAATGAAATCTATAAAAACTTTGAACTTGATGAAAAATCAACTAGTAAGGATTTCTTACTAGTTCAAAAAGAAGGAAATAGAGATGTAAAAAGAAAAGTTTTATATTATAATTTAGATATGGTTATTTCTGTTGGATATAGAGTCAATTCAGATAGAGCAATACAGTTTAGAAGATGGGCTACTTATGTATTAAAGGAATTTTCAAAGAAAGGATATATAATTGACAAAAAGAGAATGGCTAATGGGGCATTCTTTGATGAAGATTATTATGACTCTTTACTTGCTGAAATAAGAGAAATAAGATTATCTGAAAGAAGATTTTATCAAAAAATTACTGATATATATGCTACTAGTGTTGATTATGACAAAAAATCTCCGACAACTATTAAATTTTTTAAGAAAGTTCAAAATAAGATGCACTATGCAGTGTCGCACCAAACTGCTGCGGAAATCATATATAATAGAGCTGATTCGGAAAAAGAACATATGGGCCTTACTACTTGGAAAAATTCTCCTAACGGGAAAATTTTAGAAACGGATGTTGTAATTGCAAAAAATTATTTAAATACGAAAGAACTAGAGAGTTTAGAACTTATTGTTTCCGCATTTTTAGATTTGGCAGAAAATAGAGCTAAAAGACATATACCTATGACTATGGAAGATTGGGCAACACGAATTGATAAGTTTTTACTGGCAGACGATTTAGATGTTTTAAATGATGCTGGAAAAATATCACATGAAATTGCCTGTGATAAAGCATTAACAGAGTTTGAAAAATATAGAGTAAAACAAGATAAATTATATAAATCTGATTTTGATTTGCTAATAGAACAGGTAAATAGCACAAAGAAATAAATTGTAATGTAGTTTAAAACATAAATCTATATAAAGATATATATTAAAAATTCCTTGTAAAAGTTTATTTAACAAATCATAATGACGAAAATATCAAAAAAAATCGAATTTTACTTGCATTCGTCATTTATTTGTGGTAAATTATTATGTAGAATTGAATAGAAAAAACTATGAAGAGGACAAGATAAATAAAACTAATTAACAGAGAGTCAAATGCATGCTGAGATTTTGATAAATTAAAGATTATTTATTATCACCTTGGAGTTGTTTATGTGAAAGAATATTGTGAAAAATCCAATGTTAATATTTGAGTAATATAAATCGTAATATTGCGTTAAGATAAAATAAGAGAAAAGCTAAATACATCTTGTGTTGAAAAAAATCTAAATTATAGAAGATGATACTATTCAAACAAGAATATAAACTTTTAAATTAGGTGGTACCACGGAGTAAAATTCGTCCTATGTTAATAGGACGAATTTTTGTTGCCGAAGACTAAGCCGACTTCGCCCAATAGTGACGCCCCTTTTTGGGCAAAAAGTTGTAATAAATTATAAAGGTAGGTTTATAAAATAAAGCTATTCTCTGGAAAATAAAAATTTGCCCCCAAAGGGCGTCCCTATTGGGCAAAAATGAAAGGAGTAATTTATATGAGTGAAGAAAAGAAAGATTATTCAAGCACACTTAATTTGCCAAAGACAGATTTTCCGATGAGAGGAAATTTGCCAACTAAAGAGCCAGAAACATTAAAGGCCGTTTTTGAGAATGGATTATATGAGAAAATTTTAAAGAAAAATGAAGGACACAAGCATTTTGTTTTACATGACGGACCTCCATATGCTAATGGAGAAATTCATGCTGGACATGCTCTAAATAAAATTTTGAAGGATACAATCGTAAGATATAAGGCTATGAAAGGCTTTTACACACCTTTTATTCCAGGATATGATACACATGGAATGCCAACTGAAAAGAAGGCTATTGAGAAGCTTGGACTAGATAGAAGCAAGATTCCGGTTACAAAGTTTAGAGATACTTGTAGAGAATTTACAACAAATTACAAAGATATTCAAACAGAAGGCTTCAAACGTCTTGGTGTTCTTGGAGACTGGGCTCATCCTTATATAACTTATGACCATGCAACAGAAGCAAGACAAATTGGTGTATTCGGAGATATGTACAAAAAAGGATATATCTATAAAGGATTAAAACCAGTCTACTGGTGTACTGATTGTGAAACAGCACTAGCAGAAGCTGAAATTGAATATAAAGATGTAACTGGAGAATCTATATATGTAAAATTCCCTGTTGAAGATTCTAAGGGCTTGTTTGATAAAAAAGATACTTATATGGTAATTTGGACAACTACACCTTGGACTCTACCAGGAAATATGGGAATTACAATTGGTGCAGATTATGAATATAGCATAGTTGAATTAAAAGAAAACAAAGAGAATGCAAAACTTGAAAGATTAATAATTGCAACAGAACTTGTAGAAAAAGTTATGAAACTTGCTGAAATAGAAGATTACAAAACAGTTCAAACTTTTAAAGGTTCAGAATTAGAAGGTGTTTTATGCAAGCATCCATTCTTAGACAGAATGTCTAGAGTGGTTCTTGGTAGTGAGACGACTGTAAATGTTACTCTTGATGAAGGTACTGGAGCAGTTCACACAGCACCTGCTTATGGTAAAGAGGACTATTTACAAGGATTAAAAGACAAACTTGGAATGGTTGTTGCAGTTGATGATAAAGGAAAACAAACAGCCGAGGCTGGTGAGTTTGCAGGTCAATTCTATGCAAAATCTAACAAGACTATAACAGCGTGGCTAGATGAAAATGGATATTTATTAAAAGCTGTAAAAATAGAGCACTCTTATCCACATTGCTGGAGATGCAAAAAGCCAATAATCTTCAGAGCTACACCACAATGGTTTGCATCTGTTGATGGATTTAGAGATGATGTTTTAAAGGCTATTAAGACTGTTACTTGGCACCCAGATTGGGGCGAGGACAGAATGAGCGAGATGATTAAAGGAAGAAACGATTGGTGTATTTCAAGACAACGTACTTGGGGTGTTCCACTTCCGATATTCTATTGCAAAGACTGTGGAGAGCCTTATGTTACAGAAGAATCTATAAAGAAGATTCAAGAGGTTGTAAGAACAGAAGGAACAAATGCTTGGTGGGCAAAAGAAGCAAAAGATTTAGTACCAGAAGGTGCAAAATGTCCAAAGTGTGGATGCACAGAATTCAAGAAAGAAACAGATATAATGGATGTTTGGTTTGATTCAGGTTCTACACATCAAAGCGTTCTAGTTGAAAGAGGATTAGACTACCCAGCAGACTTATATCTAGAAGGAAATGACCAATACAGAGGCTGGTTCCAATCTTCATTATTAACATCAGTTGCAGTAAATGGAATAGCCCCATACAAAGAAGTTCTATGTTGTGGATTCGTTGTAGATGGTCAAGGAAGAAAAATGTCTAAGAGCTTAGGTAACGGAGTATCTCCAATAGATGTTTCAAACAAATTTGGAGCAGATATATTAAGGCTTTGGGCATTATCGTCAGACTATTCTATGGATGTAAACTTATCAGATGACATATTAAAAGGAATTTCAGATGTTTATAGAAAAATAAGAAATACAGCAAGATATATCTTGGGAAATACTTATGACTATGACCCTGAAAAGCCAGTTGCTTATGAAGATTTACAAGAAATAGATAAATGGGCATTAACAAGATTAAATAAATTGATTAAAGACTGTACAAATGACTACGACACATACAGTTTCGGAAACTGCTACCACGATGTAAACCAATTCTGCGTTGTAGATATGAGTAGCTTCTATCTAGACATAATAAAAGATAGATTATACACAGAAAAAGCAGATTCAGTAGCAAGACGTGCAGCACAAACAACTATGTATTACATACTAGATGCACTAGTAAAAATATTAACACCAATGATTTCATTCACAGCCGAAGAAATTTGGTCAGCAATGAATCACACAGAAAAAGAAAATGTAGAAAGCCCAATGCTTGCAGATTATCCAATTCCAAATGACGAATGGGATAACAAAGAAATAGCAGAAAAATGGGAGAAAATAATCAAAGTTAAGAATATAGTTGCAAAAGACTTAGAACTTGCAAGAGCAGAAAAAACAATAGGAAACTCTCTAGACGCAAAAGTTACAATATATGCAGAAGGAGAAGAATACAAATTCTTAAAAGAAAATGAAGAATTAATAAAACTTGTATTAATAATATCTGGACTAGAAATACAAGAAAATAACAGAAAACAAGAAGAAAAACTTGGAGTAAAAGTAGAACATGCAACAGGCGAAAAATGCGAAAGATGTTGGATGTACAACGACCACCTAGAAGATGGATTATGCCCAAGATGCAAAGAAGTACTAGAAAAATAAAAAATCGCCCAATAGGGACGCCACTTTTTGGGCGAAACTAGGGTTAATAAATCAGATGTTTAAGTTATTTGTGAGACGAAGAAAAGTTAAGGCTTCGTCTCTTATAATGTTAATAGATTTTTGTTAGCAGATTTAAATAAAAACTTGAAAATTTATATGTTTTAATGTAGAATACAACTAGTAAAATAGAAGCAAAAAGAAAGGAAATGTAATAATGCATAGTTACGAATTTATTTCGCATTCGGAAGAAGAAACAATTATGTTTGCAGATGAGTTTGCATCAAAATTGAATGGACATTCTAAGATTGTTTTATCTGGTGATTTGGGATCCGGAAAGACCAAGTTCACAGAAGGACTTCTTAGACATTTTGGATTAGAAGATGAAATTTCTAGCCCTACATTTACTATTGTGAATGAGTATGATACTCCAAAATTTAAGATTTATCATTTCGATTTATATAGATTAGAAGATGCTGATGAGTTTTATGCAATTGGAGGAGAAGAGTATTTGCAAACTGGACTTTGCATTTTTGAATGGGGAGAGATGATTGAGAATATTATTCAAGATGACTATATAAGGATTACATTTTCTAGAGATAGTGATGCCGATAATTTGGATTTAAGAAAATTAAGAATAGAGGAAATAAAAAAATGAAAATTCTTGCAGTTGATACTTCTTCTAGAAACTGTTCTGTTTCTATTGTGGAAGTTGATAAAAATAAAAATATTAATGTAATTGCACAAGGCAACAATGATGATGAAAGAACTCATTCTGTAAAGTTAATGCCTATGATTGATAATATGTTTAAGACTTATAATTTGAGTTTAGACAATATAGATTTGCTAGCATGTTGCTTAGGTCCTGGCTCTTTTACAGGAATAAGAATTGGAATTGCAACAATGAAGGCATTTGCAGATGTAAAAAATATTCCTACAGTAGGAGTAACTTCACTTGAAAGCCTGGCTTACAATATAGAAGAAAATGCGACAATTTGTCCTATCATAGATTGTAAAAACAATAATGTGTATTCTGCAATGTTTGAATTAAAGGATAATACATATGTTCAAATTGGAGATAATATAGCCGATACTATTGAAGTAGCTTTAGAAAATTGCAAATTAAATTCAGAAAATCCAATTGTTTTTATTGGAGATGGAAGCATTTTACATAAAGATTTAATATTAGAAAAATTTGCAAATAAAGATATAAGATTTTCAGATAAAAACATACAATCAAGTGTATCTTTAGCAAGATGTGCATATGATAAATATCTAAAAGGTGAATACGGAGATTCGAGCAATATTTCACCTTTGTATTTACGAAAATCTCAAGCTGAAAGGGCTATGCTTGAACAATAATTAGAATTTTGGCTTCGTCAAATCTTATTCCAAACGCGGTTACATACACAAAGTATGCGCCCTTGCCTTTGAAATTTCATTTTCCTTGCCAAAATTTAATTCTTGCCCAAGCAACTGATATGTTGGAGGAAAATAAAAATGGAGAAAAATAATTATCTAATTTCTGAAATGAAAATCGAAGATTTAGAAAACATAAAGGATATACTTGAAACCGATTTTGATGAATTCTGGAATTACGAGACTCTAAAAGAAGAATTAGAATCTAATTTTTCAAAATATTTTATTGCAAAGCAAAATGATAACATAGTTGGGTTCGCAGGTTTAAAAATAATTTTAGATGAAGCGGATTTAATGAATATTGTTACGAAAAAATGTTGCAGACATGAGGGAATAGCATCAAATATTATGGATAAACTAATAGAGTATTGCAAGCAAGAAAAAATAAAATGTATAAATTTAGAGGTAAATATTCAAAATTCTATTGCAATTAATTTTTATAAAAAGTATAATTTCAAAGAAGTTGGACTAAGAAAAAAATATTATGATAATACATATGATGCAATACTTATGAAATTAGAATTTTAATGAACATTCAAAGTAAAGCATAAATAAAAATATACTAAAAGACTAGAAAAATTTATAGGAGGAACTACTAATGAAAAATCAATTTGAACTTTCTTACAAGGATTTAAAATCAACTTGTAACCCAAACATATTCAAATTTGAAACTACCGAAAGTTTGGAGCCAATAGCAAGTGGAATTGGCCAAGACAGAGGAATAAAAGCGTTAGAATTTGGACTTAATGTTGATATTAATGGTTATAATTTATATATAGAAGGACCTAGTGGAGTTGGCAAAACCATGTACACTAAGCATTATTTGGAGAGCATTTCTAAGAAGAAAAAGCTTCCACAAGATTGGTGTTATGTTTACAACTTTGACAATCCAAATGAGCCAATTGCTATTCCACTTGCAGCCGGTCAAGGTAAAGAATTTAGAGATGCAATGGATAGATTTATTAAAGATATAAAACATGATATAAAAGATACCTTTAATAACGAGGATTTTGAGAAAGAGAAGGCACTTATTAAGCAAGAATATGAAGCAAAAAGATCAGCTTTAATGGATCAGCTTAATGCCACATCTTCACAATATGGATTCCAAGTAAAATCTGCTAATAATGGAATTTATATGATGCCTGTTATAAATGGAAAAACTATTGAGGAAGAGGAATTTGAAAAGTTAGATCCTGAAACTAAAAAGAATTTCGAAGACAAATCAGCAATCGTCCAACAGCATGTAATGGAAGCAATTTCACAAATAAAAAACATTCAATCTGAGTCTGATAAGAAAATAAGTGAGTGGCAATCAAATGTAGCACTTCTTACTGTAAATGCACATGTAAATTACATTAAATCTAATTTCAAGAGAAATAAGAAAATTACAAAATTCTTAGATGATGTAAAAAAAGATATTTTAAAGAATGTAAATGCATTTTTAGTTGTTGATGATGATAGCAAGAAACCAGTACAACCACAGCCACAAAGGCAGGAAGTTCTAAGACCATGGCTTAATTACAGAGTAAATTTATTTATAGATAATAGCAACTTAGAAGGTGCTCCAGTAATAATGGATTCTAACTATTCATATCCAAATATATTTGGAAAGTTGGAATATGAAAATTATTATGGAAGCTTAAAAACAGATTATACAATGTTAAAACCAGGATTATTACACATTGCAAATGGTGGATATTTAATAATGCAGGCTACAGACATAGTTTCTAATCAATATTGTTATGAAACATTAAAGAAAGTATTAAGAACAAAAGAACTAGGAATAGAAAACCCGGTTGACCAACATTCGTCTATGGTAATGGTTTCGCTAAAACCAGAGCCTATTCCACTTAACTTAAAGGTAATATTAATTGGAAACGAAGCATTATATCAAACTTTAATATCTGTTGATACTGATTTTAGAAAGTTATTTAAGATAAAGGTTGAATTTGAAGATGATGCACCTTTAACTTTGGAGAATATGAATAAATTAGCAAGAGTAGTAGAAGGATTCTGCCAAACAGAAGAACTTCCTCCACTTGATAGATCTGGAATGGCAAAAGTTATAGAATTTGCATCTAGACTTGCAAATGATCAAACGAAGCTATCCACAAGATTTAGTGAGATTACTCAGATTGTTGGAGAAGCAGCTACACTTGCAAGATTAAGAAGAGAAAAAGTTATTACAGGAAAAATTGTAGACGAAGCACTTGCTCAAAGAATTGAAAGAGTACAAAAGTATAATCAAAAATATCTTGACATGATAAACAATAGCACACTTCTAATAGACACAGAAGGTTTCAAAGTTGGACAAATAAATGGTTTAACAGTAATGAGTATAGGAGATTATTCATTTGGATTACCAGCAAGAATTACGGCTAATACTTATGTTGGAAAAAATGGAATTATAGATATAGAGCGTGAAGTAGAAATGTCTGGCTCATCTCATTCAAAAGGAATTTTAATATTGAGTGGATACTTAGGCGAGATGTTTGCACAAGACATGCCATTATCTTTAACTGCAAGTTTGTGCTTTGAACAATTATATAACGGTGTTGATGGAGATAGTGCATCTTCAACAGAGTTATATGCAATACTTTCAAGCCTTTCTGGAATACCAATAAACCAATCAATTGCAGTTACAGGTTCTGTAAACCAAAAAGGTGAAATACAGCCAATAGGTGGAGTAAACGAAAAAATAGAAGGATTCTTTAAAATCTGCAAAACACGTGGACTTAAAGGCTCACACGGAGTAATGATACCAAAATTAAACGAGAAAAACTTGAACTTATCAGATGAAGTTGTAGAAGCGGTAAAACAAGGACTATTCCATATTTATGCAATTTCAACAATAGAACAAGGAATAGAAATTTTAACTGGAGTACCAGCTGGAAAACGAGACGAATCAGGAAGATTTACATCTGGTAGCGTAAATAGCTTAGCATATGCAAAATTAAAAAAATATGCCAAAATAAGTAAAGAAGATTAATATATTAAAGAGCAAAGTTTAGTAAAATAAGCAATGCTCTTTTAATTTTGTTAAAATGAAGAAATATTATTTATGACACGGAGAAAAACAATTGGTGTATCAAAATGAATAGAAAATCTGCATTGACAATTTTACGTATAAAAAGTATAATTGAAATGTACAAAAAGCGGACAATAGGCTCTTGAAACGTATTTGAATGAGCCTAAAATTAAACCTTAAGAAGGGAATACAATTCATGGAAGATAAGAAAAAATACATTAGGAATTTTAGTATAATTGCACATATAGACCACGGTAAATCTACATTAGCAGATAGACTTATTGAGATGACGGGAGTTCTTTCTAAAAGAGAGATGGAAGAACAAGTTCTAGATAACATGGATATCGAGAGAGAACGTGGAATTACGATAAAGTCTCAGGCTGTTAGAATGAAATATAAAGCAAAAGACGGTCATACATATGAACTTAATTTAATAGATACCCCAGGACATGTGGATTTTAATTACGAAGTTTCTAGAAGCTTAGCAGCATGTGATGGTGCAATATTGGTAGTAGATGCAAGCCAAGGCGTAGAGGCTCAGACTCTTGCAAATGTTTATTTAGCCATAGACAATAATCTTGAAATACTTCCAGTTATAAATAAAGTTGACCTGCCAAATGCAAGACCTGACGAAGTAAAAAATGAGATTGAAGATATAATTGGAATACCCGCACAAGATGCACCTTGCATTTCTGCAAAGACAGGATTAAATGTAGACGAAGTGCTAGAAAGAATTGTTACAGATATTCCGGCTCCAACAGGAGATGAAAATGCACCATTGCAAGCCTTGATATTTGATTCTATTTATGATAACTACCAAGGTGCTATTGCATATTGCAGAATAAAAAACGGAACCGTAAAAGTTGGAGACAAAATAAGATTAATGGCATCTGGCAAAACATTTACAGTAACAGAAGTAGGATATTTTGAACCAGGCTCATATTCACCAGCCGAAAGTTTAACAGCAGGAGAAGTTGGCTACATTGCTGCAAGCATAAAGAGCTTATCAGACATACGTGTTGGAGATACAATTACAGTAGATGATAGACCAGCAGAAAAGCCACTTCCTGGATACAAAAAAGTAAACCCAATGGTATATTGTGGACTATATCCAGTCGACGGAAGTGATTACGAAAATTTGAAAGTCGCCCTTGAAAAATTACAACTAAATGATGCGGCCTTAGAATATGAACCAGAAACATCTGCAGCCTTAGGTTTTGGTTTTAGATGTGGATTCTTAGGATTATTACATTTGGAAATAATAGAAGAAAGATTAGATAGAGAATTTGATTTAAGTCTAATCACAACATCTCCATCTGTAATTTATAAAGTATATAAAACAGATGGAACAATGATAGAAATTTACAATCCGGCAGATTTACCTCCAGCAGACGAAATATCAAGAATAGAAGAACCATTTGTACAAGCGGAAATACTAACACCAAAAGAATTTGTCGGAAACATAATGGAAATATGCCAAAATAGACGTGGGATTTATATAGACATGAGATATTTAGACACGACAAGAGTAACATTAATATACGAGTTGCCTCTAAACGAGATAATATACGACTTTTTTGATAAATTAAAATCAAAAACAAAAGGATATGCATCATTTGACTATGAAATAAAAGAATACAGACCATCAACGCTAGTAAAACTAGACATACTAGTAAACGGCGAGAACGTAGATGCCTTATCATTCATAGTACATAAAGACTCTGCCTACGAAAGAGGCAAAAAGATGATAGAAAAGCTTAAAGAAGTAATACCAAGGCAATTATTCACAATACCACTACAAGCAGCAATCGGAGGAAAAATAATTGCAAGAGAAACAATATCTGCAATGAGAAAAGACGTTTTAGCAAAATGCTATGGTGGAGACGTAACAAGAAAGAAAAAACTACTTGAAAAGCAAAAACGTGGAAAGAAAAAGATGCGTGAAATTGGAAACGTAGAAATACCACAAGAAGCATTCTTGTCAGTATTAAAATTAGATGACGAAAAATAATTGCCCCAAAGGGACGTCCCTATTGGGCGAAGAGAGGATATTTTAAATGAGTAAAAATTTTAGAAATAATAAATTTTCAAAAGAAAATGAACAAAAAGAATTTGATGATCAAATTGAAGGAAGAAATGCAGTTTTAGAATTATTGGAGAGTGGAAAAGATATAAACAAAATTTATATTACTAAAGGCGAGAAGCATGGTTCTATTACAAAGATAATAGCAAAAGCTAAAGAAAGAAAAATTGTAACAGTAGAAGTCGAAAGAGAAAAGATAAATCAAATGGCTCAAACTGAAAATGCACAAGGTGTAATTGCAATAGTTCCACCATTTGATTACTGTGAAGTAGAAGATATTTTAAATGAAGCAAAATCTAAAAATGAAAAAGCCTTCATCCTAATATTAGATGGAATAGAAGACCCACATAATTTGGGCTCGATTATAAGAACTGCAGAAACAGCAGGTGTCCATGGAATAATCATACCAAAGAGAAGAGCTGCTGCTGTAAATAGCACGGTTGTAAAAACATCTGCTGGAGCAACAAGTTTTATGAAAGTTGCACGAGTAAACAATATAAATGAAACTATAAAATATCTAAAAGAAAATAATGTATGGATTTATGGTACAGATATGGAAACAGAGAAAATGTACTATGATGAAGATTTGACAGGAAATGTTGCAATTGTAATTGGAAGCGAAGGCTTCGGAATGAGTAGACTCGTAAAGGAAAATTGTGATTTTTTAATAAAAATTCCTATGAAAGGAAAAATCACATCTTTAAATGCATCAGTTTCAGCTGGAATAGTAATGTATGAAGCGGTAAAACAAAGAATGAAGTAAATGGGCATAAAGTGAGATTGAAAAATACTAGATAGAATAAATTATTTAAATATAAGAATAAGTGAAAAATGACTAATTGTGTCAAAAAATAGAAAACAGCATACAATATAGTATAACATCAAACAAAAAAGATGCTGCATGGAGGTGACTTTTATGGAGCCACATGATTATAATTGCTGTTGTGATACAAAGAAGAAAGAAAAGAAAAATTGCTTCGGATTAATTGCTACAATACTTGCCGTTGCGTTAGGCGTTGTAATAGGAATAATAGTAGGAGCTGAAATGGTTGGAACTATATTAGGAGCAATTAGTGCAATAATAGTTTTAGCAGTTGTATTAGGGCTATTGTTAGTATTAACAATAATTCTAATAATATGTTGCAAGAAACCAAGAAAATATTGTGATTAATGTATCAGAGAAATGCTACCCTTAAGAAATTAAGGGTAGTAAATTTAGGGAAAAAGGCTGATGAAAAAATGATTGATAGAGAAAAAGCATTAAAAACATTTAATACATATGTTAGTAAATATAATCCAGAAGATGAAAAAATAAAATTAAAGATAGAACACATACAAAGAGTTGCAAAAAATGCAAATGATATAGCCGAAAATTTAAACCTATCAAAAGAAGATATAGATCTTGCATGGCTAATAGGCTTATTACATGATATAGGAAGGTTTGAACAAGTAAGACTATACCATACATTTAATGATGGAAAAAGCGTAAACCATGCAGAAATTGGTGTAAAGATATTGTTTGAAGATGGATTAATACGTGAATTTATAGAGGATAAACAGTATGATGAAATAATAAAAATAGCAATATTAAACCATAACAGACCAGCAATAGAAACAGGATTGACTGAAAGACAGTTATTACATAGTAAAATAATAAGAGATGCAGATAAGATAGACATATATTATTCTTTAACAATATATTCGAAAGAAGCGGTATGGGAAAGCAAAGATTTATCAAACGACATAATAAGTGACGAGATATACAGAGAATTTAAAGAAGACAAAAGAATGAATTACAAAAATAGAAGGAGTGCAGCAGATGGATTGGTGTGCCATTTTGCATATGTATACGATTTTTACTATAAATATAGCTTACAAATAATAGATGAAAACAATTATATAGAAAAGATATATAAAAGGCATAAATTTAATGATGCAAAAACAATGGAAAGATATAACGAAATATTTAATATTGCGGTAGAATATGTGAAGAGTAAAATAGAAAAAAGGATATTTAAAAATACTCAAGAAAAAAATTGAAAAAATTAAAAAAAGGTGTTGACATTAAATAAGGTCTGTGGTATTATATTTGAAGTGCCGAACAACGGATAAAAATATTAAATAAATTAGTAATAAAAACACTCCAAATTACAACCAAATTAAGCGTTACTAGTTTTTTATTTTACACTTTTTTATCCTAAAAAACAGTATAAAAAATAATTTAAAAAAATTAAAAAAACTGTTGACAAAACAAAATAAAGATGGTACAATATGAAACGTTCCACAGCGAAGAGCTGAAGAACAAGAGCACATTGAAAAGTAAACAATAAACCTTTGAAAAAAGACCAATAGCGGTAGTTAATTTGTACTACCATAAAAAACAAATTTAATGAGCTTTAAAACTTAAAGATTTAGATTTATAAAATGTTGAAAAACATTAAATATAAATACCATAAATATGAGAGTTTGATCCTGGCTCAGGATAAACGCTGGCGGCGCACATAAGACATGCAAGTCGAACGGAAGTCGTTATAAAAAGGATTGAAGATTTATCTGATTGAGATTTTATAACAATGGCTTTAGTGGCGGACTGGTGAGTAACGCGTGAGCAACCTGCCTACTAGAGGGGAATAACAGTGAGAAATCATTGCTAATACCGCATATGCCATGAACATCACATGATGAAAATGGGAAAAGAGTAATCTGCTAGTAGATGGGCTCGCGTCTGATTAGATAGTTGGTGGGGCAACGGCCTACCAAGTCGACGATCAGTAGCCGGACTGAGAGGTTGAACGGCCACATTGGGACTGAGATACGGCCCAGACTCCTACGGGAGGCAGCAGTCGGGAATATTGCGCAATGGAGGAAACTCTGACGCAGTGACGCCGCGTATAGGAAGAAGGTTTTCGGATTGTAAACTATTGTCGTTAGGGAAGATACAAGACAGTACCTAAGGAGGAAGCTCCGGCTAACTACGTGCCAGCAGCCGCGGTAATACGTAGGGAGCAAGCGTTATCCGGATTTATTGGGTGTAAAGGGTGCGTAGACGGGACAACAAGTTAGTTGTGAAATCCCTCGGCTTAACTGAGGAACTGCAACTAAAACTATTGTTCTTGAGTGTTGGAGAGGAAAGTGGAATTCCTAGTGTAGCGGTGAAATGCGTAGATATTAGGAGGAACACCGGTGGCGAAGGCGACTTTCTGGACAATAACTGACGTTGAGGCACGAAAGTGTGGGGAGCAAACAGGATTAGATACCCTGGTAGTCCACACCGTAAACGATGGATACTAGGTGTAGGAAATGATTTCATTTTCTGTGCCGTCGCAAACGCAATAAGTATCCCACCTGGGGAGTACGGCCGCAAGGTTGAAACTCAAAGGAATTGACGGGGGCCCGCACAAGCAGTGGAGTATGTGGTTTAATTCGAAGCAACGCGAAGAACCTTACCAGGGCTTGACATATAGATGAATAACTAAGAGATTAGTTAGTCCTTCGGGACATCTATACAGGTGGTGCATGGTTGTCGTCAGCTCGTGTCGTGAGATGTTAGGTTAAGTCCTGCAACGAGCGCAACCCCTGTGATTAGTTGCCAACAGGTTAAGCTGGGAACTCTAATCAGACTGCCGGTGATAAATCGGAGGAAGGTGGGGATGACGTCAAATCATCATGCCCTTTATGTCCTGGGCTACACACGTACTACAATGGCTGTAACAGAGAGAAGCAACACCGCGAGGTAGAGCGAAACTCCAAAAGCAGTCTCAGTTCGGATTGAAGGCTGAAATTCGCCTTCATGAAGCCGGAATTGCTAGTAATGGCAGGTCAGCATACTGCCGTGAATACGTTCCCGGGCCTTGTACACACCGCCCGTCACACCATGAGAGTTGGGAATACCCGAAGCCTGTGAGCCAACTGTAAAGAGGCAGCAGTCGAAGGTAGAATCAATGATTGGGGTGAAGTCGTAACAAGGTAGCCGTATCAGAAGGTGCGGCTGGATCACCTCCTTTCTAAGGAGAAAGACGAAGTTTTGGAAGATTGATTGAGTTCAATCTTCCGGAGAAGGTTTATTGTTTATTTTTCAATGTACTCTTCAAAAAAGTACATTGATATAAGCCATGGGGATATAGCTCAGTTGGCTAGAGCGCCTGCCTTGCAAGCAGGAGGTCAAGGGTTCGACTCCCTTTATCTCCACCACGCAAACATCAAACATAGCTATAATATGAAGGTGTTTGAAAAGTTCGAAATAAGATTCGAGTAGTACAAGGAATATTGAATAAATTGTTTGAGACTATACGTTTGTATGCCGAAAAGAATTTATGAAAATATGACGATGTAATACGAAGAAAATTATTTTGAAGGAAGCACATTGAAAAATATATAGAAGAAAAAAATAGGTAAACTAGATATTCAAATAGTTGTCAAAAACTAGAGAATACAATTAAACCGATTAATAATTGAGATAATGTTAAACATATTAATTATTAACAATGAAAATAAGGTTAAGCTACAAAGAGCGTAGGGTGAATAGCTAGGCACCAAGAGCCGAAGAAGGACGTGATAAGCTGCGAAAAGCTTTGGGTAGGAGCAAATATCCATTAATCCAGAGATATCCGAATGAGGGAACTCACTTAGAGCAAACAATCTAAGTATCCATATATGAGTAAAGTAGTATATGAGAAGGGAACGTGGGGAACTGAAACATCTTAGTACCCACAGGAAAAGAAAGAGAAATCGATTCCTAGAGTAGTGGCGAGCGAAATAGGAAGAGCCTAAACCATGAGTAGTAATACACATGGGGTTCGGACCACGATATATTATCAACAATTCTAATAGAAATGTTTTGGAAAAGCATACCATAGACGGTGAAAGTCCAGTATATGAAAGGAAAGTTGAGATTAGTGGTATCCAGAGTAGTACGAGACACGAGAAATCTCGTATGAATAAGCGGGGACCATCCCGTAAGGCTAAATACTACTTGGTGACCGATAGTGAACTAGTACCGTGAGGGAAAGGTGAAAAGAACCCCGGGAGGGGAGTGAAATAGAACATGAAACCCTATGTTTACAAGCAGACAAAGCACTTTATATGTGCGATGTCGTACTTTTTGTAGAACGGTCCAGCGAGTTATTGTGTATGGCGAGGTTAAGTATTACGTAAGGTACGGAGCCGAAGCGAAAGCGAGTCTGAAAAGGGCGATATAAGTCATGCATAATAGACCCGAAACTGAGTGACCTATCCATGAGCAGGATGAAGCTAGAGTAAAATCTAGTGGAGGTCCGAACTGATTGTCGTTAAAAAGGCACCGGATGACTTGTGGATAGCGGAGAAATTCCAATCGAACTCAGAGATAGCTGGTTCTCCTCGAAATAGCTTTAGGGCTAGCCTTGAGGGAATGCATATGGGGGTAGAGCACTGAATGAGGTAGGGGCCTAACCAGGTTACCAAACTCTATCAAACTCCGAATACCATATGTAAATACTCAGGAGTCAGACTGCGGGAGCTAAGTTCCGTGGTCAAAAGGAAAACAGTCCAGATCGTCAATTAAGGTCCCAAAGATATAGCTAAGTGGAAAACGATGTGATTTTGCATAAACAACCAGGATGTTGGCTCAGAAGCAGCCATTCATTCAAAGAGTGCGTAATAGCTCACTGGTCGAGTGAAGTTGCGCGGAAAATTACCGGGGCTAAACTATACACCGAATTTGCGGATTTGTTACTTGAAAGATAGTAATAAGTGGTAGAGGAGCATTCTAAGAGGAAGAAGCATAACTGAAAGGATATGTGGACGAAATAGAAGAGAGAATGCCGGAATAAGTAGCGAAAGCATAGTGAGAATCTATGCCATCGAAAGTCTAAGGTTTCCTGGGGAAGGTTCGTCCGCCCAGGGTAAGTCGGGACCTAAGGAGAGGCCGAAAAGCGTATCCGATGGACAGCAGGTAGAGATTCCTGCACTACGATATATTTAGAAACTATAACTGACACAGGAATGGAAGATAAGCGAGGAAGAGGAAAAACTCGTATCGAAAGATATAGTGAAAATAAGTAACGAATTACCAAGAAATACACTGGCGAGAAAAGGTTGTAGAAATTGTATATAGTACCCGTACCGCAAACCGACACAGGTAGATGAGGAGAAGATCCTAAGATGAGCGAGAGAAGCATTGTTAAGGAACTCGGCAAACTGACCCCGTAACTTAGGGAGAAGGGGTGCCAAGGTAAAACTTGGTCGCAGAGAATAGTCCCAAGCAACTGTTTAACAAAAACATAGGTTTCTGCTAAATCGAAAGATGAAGTATAGGAGCTGACGCCTGCCCAGTGCTGGAAGGTTAAGGGAAAGAGTTAGGGTTAAACCGAAGCTTAGAACTGAAGCCCCAGTGAACGGCGGCCGTAACTATAACGGTCCTAAGGTAGCGAA
>OGDU01000275.1_pt1 | contig 54195 bp, 51 predicted proteins | sample 1570371 | NCBI WGS metagenome assembly OGDU01 (sample SAMEA2581977, study PRJEB24529) | metagenome | biome: Human gut stool | place: China | collected 2011
ATAGTCGGTTGTATTTCCGGTGAAAGTAGGTCACTGTCAGGCTCCCCTTTCAAAACCCTCGAAAGTTTTCTTTCGAGGGTTTTGTTTTATGCGCTTTTGAAAAACCAGGAAAAAGAAAGGAGGAGCTGGCGCTCCTCCTTTTCTATTCTGGTCCAGCGAAAAGGTTCCATAAGGCCACCGCAGCCGCGTTTTCCGACTCGTTCATCCTCTCACAGATACCCTCAGAAAGTTACGAAAGATCCTCTCACATGAATATTGCTGTAATCGATTTTTGGACCTAAAAAGAATTTAGAGGGCTTACACCTACTAAATATGCTTTTGTCACACCTCTGGACGGCACATTTATGGTGTGGTATAATTACAAAATCTTGATTAGATCTAAGGTGATTTTGTGTCTATTTTCGAACGTAAGACAATCCACTCTATGCAGGTAGCTCTTGGATTGGCCGGGTTCGGGTATTTGGGTTTTGTTGCTGGTTTGATCTGGCCTTTCGCCAATTATCTCGGGTTCGCTGCCCTCGCTGCTGGTGTCGTCCTTCTCCTTATTAAGAAAACCGATCTGGATCGACTGAGGTCTCTGGTTTCCGGTTTCGGAGGGCACAGCGCTTAAAAAGCGTTCACAAAACAACTGAAAAAGCTTCGGCTCCGGCAGAACCGCTGGTCCGAAGCTTTTTTGTTATCACTGCCGCCTCTTCTGTTTCCTTCCGTGATACCCTCATTGTCATGACACAAGATCTGTTTGGCACAACGTTGCCGGAATTGGCTCAGACAGCCCAGGAATCAACGAAACCGGGCCATGGCCGAAGCGTGGAAAAACCGCCTCTGGCAGAACGGATGCGCCCGAAAACCATTGACGAGGTGATTGGGCAGAAGCATCTGCTGGGCCCCGGCATGCCTCTCCGTACGGCATTTGAGTCAGGGCATCCTCACTCCATGATTCTGTGGGGGCCGCCCGGAGTCGGAAAGACCACACTTGCCCGACTGATGGCAAATGCGTTCAATCTTCCGTTCATTTCTATTTCTGCAGTTCTGTCCGGAGTGAAGGAAATCCGGGAGACAGTGGAAGCCGCGAAAGAGCATATGGCTGCAACCGGTGAGCCTACGGTGGTTTTCGTTGATGAGGTTCATCGCTTCAATAAATCGCAGCAGGACGCTTTTCTGCCTCATGTTGAGTCAGGTCTGTTTATCTTTATCGGAGCGACAACGGAGAATCCCTCCTTTGAGGTGAATAACGCACTGCTGTCCCGCGCATCGGTTTACACGCTGGAGGCTCTGTCTGAGGATGAGGTTAAGGAACTCCTGCACCGTGCCCGGGAGAAGGTCTATCCGGATCTGAAGATCACTCCGGAAGCGGAGGATCTCTATGCGGCGCTTGCTGACGGTGATGCAAGACGTCTTTTGAATGCGCTCGAGGTTTCGGCGGAAATGGCCTCCGCCCGCCACCTTTCGGAAATCGACGCAGACTTTCTTCGGAAATCCATCCCCGCGACGCAGCGCCGTTTTGATAAGGGCGGTGACTTCTTTTACGATCAGATCAGCGCGCTGCATAAATCAGTCCGCGGCTCGGATCCTGACGCGGCTCTTTATTGGTTCGCCCGGATGCTGGATGGCGGATGCGATCCCCGGTATATTGCCCGCCGGGTAATCCGCATGGCGATCGAGGATATCAGTCTTGCGGATCCCCGCGGCACACAGCTTGCGCTTGAAGCAGCCGAAATCTATGAGCGTCTGGGATCTCCTGAAGGAGAACTGGCTATTGCCCAGGCGATTGTGTACCTCGCGATTGCCGCAAAAAGCAATGCGGTCTACAACGCCTTTAACGAGGTGAGACGGTTCGTCAAACAGGATAAGACGCGTCCCGTGCCTTTCTATCTGAGAAATGCACCGACCAAGCTGATGAGTGATCTTGGGTACGGTGATGGGTATCGGTACGCTCACGATGAGCCTGGCGCTTTCGCGGCCGGTGAAATTTATTTGCCTGAGGGGCTGGAAGGCAGAACCTGGTATCACCCGAATCCTCGAGGTCTTGAGATCAAGATAGCGGAAAAGATGCAGCATCTTCACGACCTCAATCAGGAGGCCTGGCGGGAAGGCAAGGGCAGGCGGCGCAAGACTTGAACCCTTTTGGTTCCTGTTGCAAAATAACAGATCAACATTGAATGACATAAGATCGGTTAGCCCTGATCCTATGCGACGCTGCAATTTTGTAAATGGAAAACAGAACTGCAGCTCTGCTTTTCGTTTTCCAAAGGATTTCACCATGATTGACATCAATCTTCTGCGCAAACAGCTGCCTGAAGTGGTTGCTCGGCTGAAGACCCGCAACTTTGAGTTCCCTGAGAAAGAATTCCTCGCTCTTGAAAATGAGCGTAAGGAGATTCAGTCGAAGACTGAAGAACTGCAGGCTGTGCGTAACTCCCTGTCCCGTCAGATCGGACAGGCCAAGAAGTCGGGCGAATCGGCAGAAGATCTGATGAAGGAAGCTGCCGCTCTGCCGGAAAAGCTTGCTGACCTCGAGAAACAGCTTGGCGAAATCCGCAACAAGCTGAACAATCTGCTTCAGCGCGTTCCGAATCTGCCGAACCCGGAATGTCCGATTGGCCGTGATGACCGTGCGAATGTTGAACAGTGGCGCTGGGGCACCCCCCGTCAGTTCGATTTCCCGGTGAAGGACCACGTTGATGTGGCTGCGCCTCTTGGCATGGATTTCGATACGGCTGCCAAGCTTTCCGGCTCCCGTTTCTGCTTCATGAAGGGTGAGATCGCTCATCTGCACCGCGCCCTCGCGCAGTTCATGCTCGATCTTCACACCCGGAAGCATGGCTACACCGAATGCTATACGCCGTACATCGTCAATGCGTCGACCATGTATGGAACCGGTCAGCTGCCGAAGTTTGCTGAGGACCTTTACTCTGCCCGCATCGGCGGATATGAGGAAGAGGGAGAGCATGAGCTCCAGTATCTGATCCCGACCGCTGAAGTGCCGCTCACGAACACCGTCTCTGGCAAGATGCTGAAGGAATCCGATCTCCCGATCAAGATTACCGCCCAGACTCCCTGCTTCCGTTCCGAAGCCGGCTCCTATGGCCGTGACACGCGCGGCATGATCCGCCAGCATCAGTTTGAGAAGGTGGAAATGGTGCGTATCGTTCCGGAAACGGATTCCTACGCGCACCTGAAGGAAATGGTAAAGAACGCGGAAGAAGTGCTGCAGCTCCTCGAGCTACCCTACCGCGTCATCATGCTGTCTACCGGTGACATGGGCTTCTCCGCTGCTCAGACCTTTGATATTGAGGTCTGGGTTCCTGCTCAGAACACCTATCGCGAAATCTCCTCCTGCTCCAATTGCGAGGACTTCCAGGCCCGCCGTATGGGCACCCGCTATAAGGGCAAGGATGGCAAGACCCATTACGTTCACACTCTGAACGGTTCTGGTGTTGCTGTCGGCCGCTGCCTCGTGGCTGTGATTGAGAACTATCAGAACGCGGACGGTTCTGTCACGATCCCGAAGGTGCTTCGTCCGTACATGGGCGGTCTTGAAAAGATCGAACCGCCGGCGAAGAAGGCCTGATTCAGGTTCTGACGGAATAAATAAAAAAGATCCAGCGCTATGCGCTGGATCTTTTGCTATGGGCGAAGAAGAAACTGCGCGGAATTACTTCGCGGCAGCCTTCTTGGCCGGGCGCTTGGCCGCGGGCTTTTTGGCAGCAGGAGCGGCGGCAGCAGTGTCTTTCTTTGCAGCAGCCGGAGCCTTCTTGGCAGCAGCGGGCTTCTTCGGAGCGGCGGCCTTCTTGGGAGCCGCGGCTTTTTTCGGGGCCGCGGTCTTGGCGGCAGGAACAGCTTTAGCGTCAGCCGTCTTCGCGGCTGCGGCCGGCTTCTTGGCAGGAGCCTTCTTCGCAGGAGCGGCGGAAGCCTTCTTAGCGGCAGCCGGCTTCTTTGCGGGAGCCTTGACAGCGGCTACCTTGCGGGCACCTTCCTCGACATCCTTCTTGACCTGCTCAACCGTGGCTTTCACGGCCTTGGCCTTCGCCTTGGCAACTTCGGTCTTTGCCTTCACGGTTGCCTTCGCTTCCTCAGCGGACTCAGCCGCGGCTTCGACATACTCGCGGGCGAGCTTGACCAGATTGTCAAAAGTTTCTTTTACAACAGCTTTCTTGCCATTGATAAGCTGAGTCTTTTCGTCAATGTCTTTCAGCGCAGCAGCAAAACGGCTGCGGAGATCATCCTTGTTGCTGGTCTTGGTGGTGCCTGATTTCATGGAACTCTCCAATTTATGAGAATGCTGAGTAACAAAAGCGCGCTTGTTGCGGCGTTTTTCTGCCTATTTCTCCTATTCTAATTAGTTTAACTGACACAATAAAAGGGGGTAGTGGCATTTCGGTATATTTTTTGCTAAGATTCATAGCCTCGTACGATCACTGGAAGGGTGGCAGAGTGGTCGAATGCACCGGACTCGAAATCCGGCATACGGTTATGCCGTATCGAGGGTTCGAATCCCTCCCCTTCCGCCATTTTAAGATCCCAGACAGTCTAAAGACGCCTGGGATTTCTTTTATTTACAGCGCGTTATATCGATTATCTGTCTTTAGATGTCCGATGGTGTCCAATAAAATCCTAGTTTTTATGATGGGTATTGTGTTGGGTAATTGAGAGTTCTATAATTAAATCAATATTTACCCATCATCAAGCAGAGGGATGCCCTATGCCTAAAAAGCCAAAAGAGCTCACCGTTCTTGAAGTTAAGCACCTCGGTCTTGGAACTCACAATCTAGGGGGTGTCAAGGGGCTTTACCTTAGAAAAACACCGTCACAGGAGATGTTTTTCCTCCGGTACAGTGATTCCACAGGCCGCCATGATTTTTCATTAGGGACAGCGTCAATAATGACCTTGGCACAAGCCCGTAAAGCAGCCATTGCCGCTCAAGAGACGATTGCCCAGGGCGAGAGCCCCATTGAAAAACGCAAAATCGCCCGGGAAACTCTTAGGTCACAAGTGCAGGCCAATCAGCAAGAAGAGGCTCAGAATAAACTAACCTTCCAAAAAATAGCTCTTGAGTGGGTCTGTGATCGGGCAGAACATGGCTACTGGGCAAAAAATATGAAAGGGGAAAAAGAAACCCGGCAGATCCTTGAGAAGCATGTTTTTCCTATGCTGGGGAACTCCCCTATCGATACGATATCTGCGGAACACATACGCTCTTGCCTCGAGCCCATATGGCAACGTATCCCATCAACCGCAAAAAAAGTGCGAACCTATCTACAGAAGATCTTCCAATGGGCTATCGCTCTAAAAAAACGGAAAAATAGAGAAAACCCAGCGATGATGGAGGGCGCACTCGGGATTTTGATGGAGCCGCTTCAGAAAAACCGCAAACCCAAACAACATCATGCAGCTTGTCCAGTAAAGCGACTGCCGGAACTCATAGCCGAAATGCATTCTTATGATTCTATGTCTGCCCGTGCCTGTGAATTCTCCATATTGACTGCTACGCGCTCACAAGCCGTCCGACTGGCGCAGTGGGACGAGATTAATTTAGAAAAAGGCACGTGGATCATCCCCATTGAGCACGACAAAGTCAAAGCTCAGAATCGTGACCGTACTATCTTTCTTTCTTCCCAAGCCTTTGATCTTCTAAGGAACCTGGTTCGCTTTTCCGAAAGTCCCTACGTCTTCCACAGCAGCCATGGCAGTCACTTCTCCGATGCAGCTCTGACCATGTTCCTTCGGGGAGTTCACGAAAAAAGGTTTGCACAGGACGGAATAGGTTGGATTGACCCCATCAAATCAGCGCAGCTGGGGAAACCCTGTGTGATCACCCTGCACGGGACATCTCGATCCACTTTCAGGACCTGGGCCAAGGATGATGAACTCGGAAACAATAGAAGGCTCGATCAGGAAGCGGTTGAACTCTGTCTTCTCCATTCCAAGAACGACGCCTACAACGGGGCCTATGACCGGGCGCCACTCGCCCAAGAACGCCGGCTCATCATGCAGGCCTGGGGAGACTATTGCGAGTCGCTCTGTTCCCACTGACAATTTTTATTGCCCTGAGGGAGAAAACCTAAAAAACCATAAAAACCTCATAACAGTTAAAGCCCGTGGAATCTATCGTCCTGGGCTCTACTGTAATCGGATTTTTTTTCATGACGGGAAAAACAATCCGCCAATTGCATGCGCAAAAAATTAACGAAGACCGCGGTCTATGGAACCCACTCTGACAGTTTTCACCCGCCCCCTCCCCATCCGTCATTCTCCTTCTTCTGCCGTTTCTCATTGAGTAGCTGTAATTTTCGGGCCTCTTTGAGAAACAGCAGGTCGTTGTTTTCCTGAGCGACCTCATATTGCTGCAGCAGGCGTCGATAGGTACCTTTTCGACATCCGGCTTCTATCTGCCTCTGTGCCTTTTCCAGCCTTAATCTCGCCCTGTCGATCGGCGACCGTCTGACCATAGTGAGGGCATATAAAAACCATCGTTCACCCCCAAATCGACGGGGGCACCGTTCAATGAGAATGGATTCACTCACATAGCTCCACTCGCTGTCATTATAGCGGTAGTGGTATGAAAGGTTCTCTCTCTGCTCAAAATAGCGGCAATTGTCCCTAGTGATTCTGTCTCAGAGTTTCCGCCTGCTCCTTACCCCATGATGCTTTCAAAGGCCGCGAGTCTTCCACCGTATCTTTCACCTGACCGGCAGGGCGCCCGCCTCCAAACGCCTGCTGTCTCACGAACCGAACACGGGAAAATATTTCCTGCTCCTGTTTAACCGCTGGTTCCGCCTCACAAGAGACGCTCTGCCGGATCCGCTCTCGAGAGCCATAACAGCGTCTGACGGCGCCAGCCAGACCACTGGGAGAACGAATTCAATGAACGAGCCTCTTCCGACTTGGGACTTCTGGCCTGAATCCAGGCTGAGAGGATGGTCAGCGCGCACGAGAGGTAATACCCTCTGTGGGCTTTCACCTCATCAACCAGGTTCGGTCGTTTGAGTATACGAGTTGCCGGCGTGGCTTCTCGCGGATTCAAATGGATCGGCATAACACGGCAGGTCATATCCAAAACCGGCCCCATGTTCACTTCGGGTTTGAGGGGGTATCCAAGGGATTTATTTCGACTCAGTTTCCTCTTCTGACACAACCTCTGCGGTGTCCTTAAGCATCCCGATTTTCCGCGCCCAATCGCGAATATCGCCAACACGCCAGAAACGCGGGCTCGTTGGGCCCATATTGGGGAGGTCAAGAGGCTGAGGAATCCTGCCCATTTTTTCTCTAGCGAAGCACTCCAGCATGGGTAAGCCCCGTAAACTTCATAATATCCCCCACGGTACACATAGCGTCATCGGAAACGCTGTGGTCAAGGATATCGTTAAATGTTCTGCGGCGGTTATTTCCGTAAGCGGTTTTCTTTTCCATGATTAATCCTCCAGGCTAACAGCAGTGCTGTTCTCTTTCTCAAGTAAGTCACAAAGCAATTTGTAGTTCAGCTCCCAACAGCGCGTGGGCACCGTGGGGATGGTCGTTGATGTACCAAGACGAATCAAAAGCCGACGCTCGACGGTAACGTTGTTATCTACCAGATACCACCACAACGCGCGGCGGTCAACGCGATTCTCCACACACCACTTACCCACAGCGGACGATGAGAGCAGGAGCTCCCCAGCGAACTTATCCCCGTAGTTTTTCAGCGTTGGGGTAATCAGCCTACCTACCAGCTGGTTCTTTACCCGAGGCTCATAAGGGCGTGCCCCACTAGGAAGCTTGAAACACTCAGATTGGAAGATGTCCTGCTGATAGTCTGCCATCAAGCGTTGCATAGCGTCTGCATAGTTCACCGTGTTTGTCTCCGCTGTCATGCCAATCAGCTGGTTAACTGTCTTGACGGCGAAGGTAAAGAGCCTATCGAGGTCGAAGGCAATGACCCCGAGAGACTTCATAATCTTCGCCGCTGACATCGTCAGGATGACGTGGTTACGGAAGAACCGGTACTTCGAATCTGCCATGAGGGCGGAGTCCGCAGGGATGCGGGTACTCACCTCGGCGAACATCTCAGACACCTCAGCCTTATGGTTCACCACTCACTTAATGTAGGCGTCGCCAACAGCGCCGGCGTTGTGGGACATCTCGGTAAGCTGCTTCGCAACCGCCAGGGGCTCGAGTTTCGGGATGTTGTAGCCATCGACGCGAATCTCGAAGAGACGCATGGCCTCGGCTTCCGTCTGCCCGTTCTTGGCGAGCCGGGCACCAATGTAGGTGTTGCCGGTGAGTGCCGCCTGAAGGTGCCACGACTCCCGACCAGCGAACCGTACACCACACTGCCCCACACGGAGGCGCATAGGCTCAGTGCCGTTAGAGAGAGCGTAGGCGAGCTGGGAAAGCGCCTCGGGCTTCATGCTCGTGACCTCATAAAACAGCCGGGAGGTCAGAGAGCGTGCCGAGAAAAGCTGAGCAGGCTTTCGGTGTCGCCCCAACGTCACCGGCGACCGTGAGCACCATAGCATCGCCAAACGCGTAGAGTGCTGCCTTGCACGCGGTGGTCTTACCCCGACCGAATGCTGCGCCCGTGAGGACCACCGGGATGCCACAGTACGCCTTGTCGTAGAGCCCAACGAGAGGGCTCGCCATCATGGAGAGCATGACGTATTGCATCGGCTCCATGCATCACGGTTATAGACAGCGTTCAGTGCCATGGTATATAGCCTTCTACCGTATCTTTGTTTCAATCCCTTTTAAATCAGGGCTACGTTAAAACAAAGAATGCCGCATTGACCGCCTTGAATAACGCCTTTCAATCCCTTTTAAATCAGGGCTACGTTAAAACTATGGAAACGAAAGACCTTTCATCCTCTGGCACTTTCAATCCCTTTTAAATCAGGGCTACGTTAAAACCACTCCGTCGCGCGGTGATGCGTGAGGTGAGCCTTTCAATCCCTTTTAAATCAGGGCTACGTTAAAACGAGAACGGTGAGGTGATAACCCGGGTGAGTCCTTTCAATCCCTTTTAAATCAGGGCTACGTTAAAACTCCCCAGCGGCGAGAACAAAACGGTCTTTCACCTGCTTTCAATCCCTTTTAAATCAGGGCTACGTTAAAACTGAGAAAGACCCGAGCGTGCTGTACGCGCTGACTTTCAATCCCTTTTAAATCAGGGCTACGTTAAAACCTGCTGTGGATGAGAAAACTCGGTTTCCGTATCGACTTTCAATCCCTTTTAAATCAGGGCTACGTTAAAACTGCACCCTATGCAAATAACTCATGAAATCAACCGGTTGCAGATAGTGATTCCAAAAAATTGAGTTATGAAGATAGATAACTTTTTTCATATGCGGTTTTTAAGGGTTAACACCTGTAAATTCACGGAAGACTTTATACCGGAAGAAACCGGATATAACAGCGCTCCGATGTTTACGGAACCCTCCGAGGCATTCTAACTGAAACTGATTGAGGGGGGGCTAGCAGGCCTCCCCACGGAAGGCTATCGGAATTGACACCGAGACAGGTCCGGCAGTTTGATGGCTTCCTTTGACACCGTGATACCGAAACCGGTTTTTGGCCGCTTGCCAAGCGACTGCACGTGGTATGTCTCAAAGCGGTGGGAATCGAGTGCCTTTTTGAGGCCACGGTTCGTACGCGATCTGTGCTGCCGGAAATATCCCAAACGGGACTGCTCATCGCGCAGGGCCTTCTCCGCGGACTCGTAGTCTGCTGAATAAGAACCGGCAACTGCAGCGTAGACCTTCAGAAAATCCTTAACCGCGCCGTCATTATCCGGGCGGACTGGTCCGAGACCAAGTTCGGCCCTCTGAGCCATCCAAAGATAGAAGGCAAAGTCAATCGGAGCCAATCGTACGCAGCGCGAACCGCATATCACGGTGCGGGACTGGATATCAAAGGTGAGGCTGATCTCCGGAACCACTTCTTCCTGGGCGATGCGGATCGTATCCCGGTATGAACGGGTGCCGGCAAGCAGATCATCGGGGAGTCCGTCACGGAGCCGGATGAACGGAATCTCGGCGAGTGACACCTCCGCGTCCTGGGTGTTAAGCGGGTGACCTTCTTTATCGTAAATAACCGAGCGGATCCCGGACGGGTAAAAGAAGTCCCGGTTGCTTTCATAGGCCTCGGATACCAGCACGTGTGTCAGTATGTCCTGCGGGCGGCCGAAAAAGGAGAGGGCGTAGCCCGCGAGGAACCCCATGCTTTTCCGTCCGCCGGCAATCGATACATGGAGAGACGAGTTCGGGTCTGAGCAGAAAGAGCGGATGCGGCTCATGATGAAGTCCGCCGCCGACTCATTTTCCTCAGGGGTCCGGATGTCGTTCATTTCGACACCTTCAGGCGACGTGATCGCTTCTATTGAAGCTTCGTTAAAGGCGATCAGACCTTCGTACCCGAATTCCCGGTAGAATTTCAGGAACTGACCGTCCTCGGGATCCAGAAGATCGCGGATCGCGCGGTTTCGCCCGAGCTTTGTCGTGAGGATATGAATCTCGGTAGGCGGCAGATCTCCCCGTTCTTTAAGCGCGAACAGGGTCTCTGTCACTACCTGAGGGGACATGCCGGTGACGACGCAAAAGATCCGGCGAGGATAAATTACTGCTGGTTGGCCCATCTTTTGATAGCTCCTGGGAGATCGTAAAGCTGCGACCCGCTGATGATCTGAATGCCTAAATCTTTGGCGCGTTGCTTCAGATTGTCAGGGAGTTCAATCAGGCTGAGCAGACAGCGCTTGGTGTAACCGAGCTCCTGCCCGAGGGAGTTCAGCTTGTGAAGCACGTCCTGGCTACTGTTGTCGGTTTTCTTATAGCGGCGTGTCTTGACTTCAATAATGTGAAGAATGCCGTTAAGGATGAACGTGACGTCGAGCTCGTTTTTCGTGCCGTTCGCCGAACTGATAATTTCCAGATTTTTGGCTAACGATTTCACCCCGATCTGACGGCAGGCATCAGCGGCATAGTCTTCAAGCCACCCGCCGTTAAGGAATTTGCGATCCGCTTCACTATTGAAAACAAGACTGCTGCCCTTAACCTTCACCCACCGGCCGGCATTATCCAGCATCGCGTCGAGTGCCTCGTCCGACTGGAAGCCCCTGTACTCGAGAGAATTCTGTTTCGCCGCTTCTGACGCGTAGAAATTCAGCTGCGAAATGGCTTCCGTTTCTGCTTTCGATCGGATCACCTCATCCGCGAAAGCTTTCAAGTCGTCACTGATCGGCAAAACCGGGCTGATCGAGGACGCGGGTTTATAACCGTAGGCGAGCAGGTAGGCGTCAAGCGACCACTTGGAGATTTTCAGCGTGAATTTCTCCATTTTCCCCAGACGGAGCAATTCCACGGAGCCCCGGCCGTAATAGAAGACGGGGAGGCCTGCGATGTCAAACGCATACACGGATCCGAGAACCATGGGCTTCGTGCCGCCTGTCGCGTTGAGGGCAATGCTGAGTCCTTCAGAACTTAATTCTTTTCCGCGGGTATCCAGCCATTGGGAAATTTCGTTAAACGTGGATTCAATGTTGAAGGGGTCGCTGATGCGGATCTCTTCAGCCTTGACTGAAGGGTAGCGGGAGATCGCTTTTCTGAGGTCAGCAGCCTCTTCCTTCATGTCATCAGTGACACAGAGAAGCACGCGCTCAGGCTGAAACTCCGGGGCCATGATGGGGAAAAGGTTAGGTACGGTCTGTTGGGAAACCAGGCAAACATGGACATCGAAATGCCGTAAAACGTTATTGTCAGTCATATATTTCCTCTGATGGATGGTTGTGGAGCGCTAACTCAAAGCATGTATATCATAGCGGACAAGGCGGCAGTCCAGCCTTTCCAGGTCCCGCGTGGCAAGCTCCTTCCCCCGTTCAGAGAAGGCGGGAGAAAATGTGAGCGCCTCAAATACCGCCCCTTTGGCACATACTTCGGCCGCTGCCCCCATCGGGAGTGTTCCAAGCACAACATCTCCAGCGGAGACCTCGGCTGTATCAAGGTGTTCAACCCAACGATCAACCTTTAACTTCTGATTCTTCGCCCAGGCGATCGCGCCTGGATGCCGGGACACAAACCACACAGTCATGAACAAAAAAAACCTCTCGATATCAGTTATGACAATTCCTCCCCAGTCCGGGGAGTCACGTTGTCATTTTAGGGGACCGGAAGCGGCAAAAGCGTTTCGGCAATGTTGTGAAGGCCTGGTTTCTCAGACGGTTCCCGAAGGGAGTCCGGTCCAGATCACCCCATCCGGCAGAACCGCTTTTCCGATCCGCTGCCGCAGTCCTCTTTTCGAGAGTTTGTAGCACCTGACGTCATCCGCCGCGGGTTTCATGATTTTCCTCACGGTTGTCAGACAGTCGTCCAGCCGGGCGGCGTTTCCCGTAAAGAGAAAAATGCTGTATTCGATGGGGCCCCCGAATTTCTTCATGGCGCGGTGCACCCGCTGAAGGCGTCTGGGGCTTGTGATGTCGTAGCCGATCAGATAGGTGTCACTCCGCATAGCTCTCCTCCTCATCGTCTTCGGAATCCGCAAAAGTCCGCGCGCATTCAAGCATGCGGCTCACCAGCTGATCGGTGCGGTCATGAAGGCGTTTCCGGATCTCTTCCGCCTCAACCTCGTACTCCGGGTAATAGGCGGTCCGAGCGGCTTTTCCCATGAGGCAGCCGTTCTCGTTCGTCGAGAATCCTTCCGGGCGCAGTGTCCCTTTCCGAAAAAGCCTGAGCGAAAACCGATCGATTTCAGCGCGTACCGGCTCAATAATGTCGCAGGCAAGCGACTCGCGTGAAAAGTGAGTTTTATGGAAGAACCCGATATAGGGATCAAGCCCTGCACCGTAAAGCGCCGTCACGGCCTCAAAGTGAAGCAGCGTGTAGCTGAGCGAGAGCACCGCGTTGAAGGGATCTTTGGGCGGACGGCGGGTGCGGCGGGTGAAATTGAGCGACGCTGGGAGCACCGACTTCAGAACCGCGAAGTACGCTTTCGCGCCGTTGCCCTCGATTCCGCGAATCGAATCGCGGTTCTCCGCCTCATCGATTGACTCAAGCAGTGCCGTCGCCTGATCCATGTACCGGGAGAAGACCTGATGGTGCTCACGATCTTCCTGCAGGAGATCGAGAAGAAACGATTGCTGCGATCTGATTTTCTCCCGCACCAGATCTTTGGAAAAGGTGAAGCAGAAATCCTGATCGAGGCTCAGATGGTATTGAGCGAGACGCCTTGAGGCATCGTTATGCGGCCGGGGGTAGAACATGGCGGGATTCCCATGCCGGCCGCTTAAGAAAATCACGCCGATTCCCCGTTCGCCGAGTTTCCCGAAAACCTGGCTCTCGATTTTGCAGGTGCCGCGGATAAAAACGCGGTCTATCGGCGCAATGGGAACGGTGCCGGAACGGACTCCGTCCTCATAGAACGCGAGCGCCTCACCATCCGCTCTCACTTCAATGCCGCGCTTATCAATGTAGAGACTCGTCCCCATCACTTTCTCCCGCTACAGAATCATGAACGGCTGAATGGACTGGCGGGAAGCTTGACCGAAGAAGAGAGGCTGCTGCCGGGGATCAAGTTCGAAAAAGTGAACGCGATCGGTTTTGGGATCGATCAGATCCCGGAGCGTGTCTAGGAGCTCTCCATATTCGCTATCCGTCATCCAGCACTCATAGAACGATTTCTGGCCGCCCACGGCATAGGCCCGCACTTCCTTACGCACCCTGCGGAGGCGTGTTGGATTGGCGATGTCGTAGCAAACCAGATAGAGCGTTCTCGCCATTTCACCCGCGTATTGAGTTGATGAGGAGAGTGTAGGGAATCCGGGGCCAGGATCCCCATACGGCAACATTGCGGTGAGAAACCCGAGGGGGATAGGGGCGGGGGATAGCGCGGCGGGCGGGCGCAGAGAGATCGAGCGGAGGCAGCGTAGATACCCCCCCGTGGCATTGGGGTACGGATGGCCTTCATAGGCGCGCTGCCGTCCAGTGTTTTCCGCTTACCCGACCCTTCGGTAGTGCCCCAGGCCGAAAGTCGCGTTTTTCCCCAGATGGAGCCACTGGCCGGCGATGAGGAAGGGGACGATTTCCGGGGGGAGATGCTCCAGGGTGCAGAACCCTACCGCGCCTCCGAGCTTCATCGCCTGTTTCTGACGGCTGGAAAACCGCTGCCAGTCTTTCCAGTGCCATTGATGCGTGAGCGAGACCTGCTGCGTCAGTTCAAACGCGGCCGCGAAGTCGTCTGTCAACTGAATGCCGGCATGGAATTCCATCAGCAGGTTCAGGCGTCGGATGAGGGCGCTCAGGAGAATAGGCGCTGTGATCGCGTCTGGAGGCAGGGCCCGGCCGTTATGCTGAAGCCGAAGCGGGGTCAGGAACTGGAGCCGCATGGACGATTCCGAGGTCTCGCGCGGAATATGAATCGTGTTCTCATGCGGCTCGACCTCCTGATCGCCATCCTCATAGATCATGGTGTAGTCTTCCTCGTTCTCGTGAGCGATCAGAACCCGGCGGAGAGCCGCTTTGCCGTGCCCGATGTCGTACGCGAGCCCGCGCTTCAGCGCGTAGATGATCATCGGGAGCTGGTCTCTGGTCCTCCCGATCAGAACCATGTGGAATGATAGTGTCTTGCCGATCCCATACAGCCGCTCTCCCCACTCCGGAGGCTCAATGATGTAGGGATTGGGAATCTGACTGAATTTCTGTAGCTCATGAGTTACTGGGGCCGGTGTCTCAAAAATCGAGGTATAGGCGCATGACCGGTAAAGGGGACAGGCCTTGCAGTCCTTTTCCCGCGTCATGCACGCGAGACGCCGAAGCGCCCGCCCGAATACCCCGCGTATCATGGATCCGGCGTATTCGGGGAGACGTAGCGGGACGGTAACCTCGAAATCAAACCGGTAGCGGGCTGCCGGCAGAGTGTCGGGGAAAACGACGCTCATTTAACCTCCTGGCGGAGTCGGCGAAGCAGGGTCTTCAGTTCCTTCTCGTGCTTACCGACATACATCCCCTTTCTCTTCAGGAGAGGGCCCGGGCGTTCAGCGCAGAATTTCTGATCCTCGAGCGGCCACTCGCAGGCCATGCGGAGGAATTCGAGGACTTCCCTGAAGAGGGGATCCACGGGTTTGATGACGGAAACGGCTTCCATCCTGGCGGTCAGTTCTTCGGCTGCCCGCTGGTTTTCGGAGAGCGAGAGGAGCTTTTCCTGCTGGCGCGCTTCCGCTTCCTTTTCCTGCCGCTCGGCTTCTTCCTGGGCCGCAGCAGCCAGTCTTTCCTTCTCTATCTGCTCAAGGATCTGCTTCTGCTTCTCCATGCGATTACGGCGGTTCCCGGCGTAGTCAAATTCAGGGCGGCCAAAGCTGTCGCACCACTTTTTGATGGACGGTTCGTCAGCCTCGGCATCAATTTCAAGAATGGCCCAGCCAAAGGGGTACACCGTTCCTCCCGATTGGCACTGCCAGACTGTGGCGGCGGATTCCTGATAGACCTTCTTCTGTCGGTTATAGATCTGGGCGACACCGTCCCGGAGGGTGAGGCAGTCAGCGCCCTGATTTTTTCCGATATGGATCAGAGCGACCTTGCCCGCGGCAATCTTCGGGGCAAGCCCGCGAAGCAGGGTCTGAACCGACCGAGCCCATTCCGCGGCACCGGTCCAGCTGCCCCAGCAGCGCTGCCCATCGCTGAATTTCCGAAGGTTATACGCGTGAAGCGCCTTGACCGCTTCCGCGAGGTCAAACTCCGAAATCGGCTGATCAGACTCACTCCCGATTTTCTGCGTGAGAACCGCAATCTCGGACTGCGCCGCGCGGTATTGACCGGGATTCACGGTTTCAAACACGGAAGGAATTTCTTTGCCGTTTTCTGTTCCTGAATTCTTATAAACCCGAGATACATCGCAAATGCGGGTCTGGATGGGGGAAGCCGGGGCTATAGGCATAAAGTCCCCAATCTTCAGGAGTCTCATCGGGGAAGAAGCGAATTCGCCCCTGAAAATTGCCCGATCCAGATGGCTTTTGGCTCTTCGGAGCGTTTCCGGGGCTCTGGGTTTAAGCTTATCGAGGAGCGCTGTGTGGAAGGCTCCTTTCAGGCTGGATCCCGGGAAGTAGACGAGATCGCCTTCCATCGTCTTCACGTAGGCGGAGCGTTGGATCACGTTGTCATTCCGCTGATCGGTGGTCTCGATCATGCGCTTATAGTTCCGCGCGACGCGCCCGCAGACCGGCACCGCGGTCGAGGCGAAGGCATAGAAGGAAGCTTCGTGTCTCTTGAAAAACCTGGCCCATCCCTGAAGCGTGCGCTTGAGAGCGCAGCTTGCGAGCTCGCCCCGCTCGCGCGAGGTGAGTGGGACGGAGGCCGGGTCAAATCCATAGAGGACATTTTCGCGGATCACGTAATCGGTCGGCTCAAAGTCCTCTCCGCAACCGATATGGATCGGTGAAAGCGGCGTCAGAAAGGCTTTATGGTTTTCAATAAATTCCGCCATTCAGAGATCCTCCAGAGCGATAGGAGCGAGAGGCAGCACGGGGGCATAGCCCTGCATCACGGCATCCGTCCAGACCGGGGAGACCCCGGTCACGGCCCGCCCGATAAAGGGAAAAGCGCGGGGTTCCGCGAACGTAATGACAGCGCCTGTCTCCGCGAGCAGCACCGGTTTCTTGAAAGGCGTGCCGGTGAGCGCCCGGTAATTTCCAAACCGGCCGAAGTGAGCGCGCGGCTTATAGAACGACCTCGCTTCATCCGCCCCCATCCCCCTTAGTGAGCTGTCAGCGAGCGTGAGCCAGGATTCCGTCTGAGCGGAAGCGGGCATCTCTTCACTCCCTATCACCTCAAATTTCCCGAGCCCGGTGCTCGCGTCGCGGCCAAAGCCCGCGGTTCCGATCGCAGTGAGTGATTCCAGCAGATCGCTCTCCGTGAACCGATCCTCATCAATCACGGCGTAGAGATCTAATGTCACGCCATTCGCGAAGGCGGTGACAATCGACTGGAAAGGCGCGAAAGCGCCTTCGCCTGTGGTGCCGGTCACGCGGTTAATGGAGTTGTGGCTCGTCACGGAGGATTCGCGAAGGAGCCCGGCCTCTTTGTCATCCGCCGCTGCGGCCTGCCATTTATTCAGAGGCAGGGTGACCTGGTCCGCCGGGAGCCAGCGTTTCGCCTTGATGGTCTTGCGGTTTTCCGCGGTGACAGAGGCCCAGAGCGAGTGGGGAACTGACGGAATCGGCACGAAGCCGTGAGGGAAGGCGTCCGAAAGGACGGCGAACGGCGACTCACTGTAGTTCCCGAGCAGCTCCGAGAGCCTCCCGCTGCCGCTCTTTTCCGCAGCCGCCCAGCAGAGCTGACCGAAGAGAGTCACGCCTCTCAGCGGAGTGCCGAAGGATGTCGCCGGTCTGATTTGAATTCGCAGAGTCTTCATAGCCATGAAGTCCGACGGTCAGTGGGCGAAGGCCTTGGTTTTCGCCCAAAGCTCACACGGAGCGCCGTCAATGCAGACGTTCTCAAGGGCCACCTTGCCGTAGCCGCGGGACACCGAGCCGCCGATGCCGTCGAGCTCAATCAGGCGCAGCCCTTCGAGCAGCGTCCGGAGGATCTTTTCGTTATCGCCCTCGAGTTTCTTAAGCGAGATCTGGAGCTTAAACTTCGCGCCCGCCGGGACGCGTTCCGTAAATCTCGGATTCTGCGCTTCGCCTGAAATGCGGTTGATCGAGTTTTCGCTCTTCACTTCGTAAGGCGTGAGGTTGCGGCGCTCAAGCTCAGCGGCCCAGTCCTCATCAAGGCTGATATCCCAGAAGGAGGCTCGCGTCGGTCCGACGCTTTCCGCATCCTTGTCTGTTAGTTTGGCATTGCCGCCGAGACCGAAAAGCCGGATGATGTTTCGGACTGCGGCCTTCTTCGCCTGGTCTGTTTCATCGTTATAGTCATTCCAGCCGAGAGGCCCCTGCTTCACAGCGCCGCTCCGCCACTCCAGCATGGAGCGCATTTTGCCCTTCAGACTCGAGCCGGGGATATAGGGGAGGTGAGTCACCGGGTTCTTGACGACGAGGTTATCAACGCCGCCGATATGAAGCTCCGTGTCGCTTGAACCGATGTGAAGACCGGTGAGGCAGACGAGATCTGCCGTGAGCAGCTGGATGTTTTCGAGTTTCATAGTGTTTGTCTCCTGGAAACTACGATTCAATAGCTTTCTTGAAACCGAGGAACGCCTCGAAAAAGAGCTTGGCGCGCTTCAGGGTCTCCGGGGTTTTGATCTGCGAGATCAGGTCGGAGAGGAGCGTGTCAAAGGTCTCGTCAATCAGCTTTCTGCCTTTGGCATACGCGCACTTGGCGCAAAGCATCTGAATATACGGGGCGACCTCCGTGAATTTCGCCTCGGGATCCTTCGCGGTCAGCACGCGTTCGTTCCACATCACGAGTTCGTCATAAAAATGGCGGATCTGCGAGCTGGTGTTCACGGCTTTGCCGCGGGAGCAGGCTTCCGCCGCTTCCCTGGCTTTTACGGAAAAAAGCGTCGGCTCGATCGTGCTGCCGGTGATATTGACACGCACAATCGGCGCGGGTTCCTGATAGCTTTTGCGGTAATCAGTCATATTGATCCCCTGAGTCCCCTTAGCGGCGGACGGAATAGAAAATATTGGTAAGCGGAATACGGAACTGGCCCTTCATCTCGCTGAGAGGCTTATAGATTGCCCGCAGCACGCGGTCACGCGCGTTTCGCCTTGCGTTCTCGTCGCCCCGGAAACGCAGCTCAGCCCAGCGCGCGGTCTTGTAGCTCAGCTGGCTTCGCCACATCGCGGCTTCCGGTGAGGTGCTTTCCTTCTCCGCTTTCCCGATGAGCTCAAAGAGGCTGTAGAGGAAACCTGTCGACCAACCGTAGTCATCGCGGATCTTTTCCAGATCCTCACGGATGACCTCGAGTTTTTCCCAGACGATCCAGGGCACGGCGCTCCCAAAGACGCAGACGGCATTTTTGCCTTCCGTCTTTTTCGCGGCTTCCAGAGCGGATTCCGCGAATTCAGAAAGGGTTCTGACCGGAACCCTGGCCTTCACGGTCGCGATGCCGGCAGAGAAATGCAGCGCGTGGTTCTCAGCCGTATAGCGGCTGAACTCCCGGCGGATTCTCCCCGCGAACCGCTGAGCCGTGAGCCACGGGCCGATAAGGAAGAAGTCGTCGCCGCCCGCGAAGACCGTGTACATCGAGGGAAACTCCCGCGCGCAGAGGCTCGGGAGGTAAATCGTGAAGAACGCGTTAATCTGACGGGAGAGCCCTGCCATGCGGACAAAGCTCATGCTGTTCCCCATCGGGCCGGCTAATCCCTTCTGGAAGATCAGGCCCAGGTTATCAATGTCGCCTTTCAGAACCCCGAGCGCCGCAATCCCCAGCACGTCGCGGTTCGGGGTCTCTATGCGGTTTTCGCAGGCAATGTGGCCGAAGGTCTTGATGTCCCCCGATTCGAGGGGGGCGAGCGCCTTCCCGTCGTAGTAGCGGAGATTGGAATCCTTCTCCGAAAATCTCGGAATGAAGCCATTGATATAGCGCCTCGCGTACCCGTGCCACAGGACCTGATCCGGGGACTCGGGCATCGTGAAGTCCCAGCAGCGGAGCAGCGAACCGTTTCCCGCGGATCCGCTGAATTTTTTCTCGATTTCCTCGTCATCCGTAAAGCAGACACGGCAGCCGAAAATCGGGAGCTCGAGCGAAGTCACGCCGGACGGCAGCGGGTCGCTCTCAGAAAGGACGAGAAGCGAGGATTTTTTGGTCAGCATCTCGCCGATCCGGATCTGATCCCGGGAGAGCGCGCAGCTCTTTTTCCCGGATTCCTCGCGGTCCGCGGGGAGACGGATGTTCCAGTCGCAGACCCCGCTGCTGTAATCCGCGTCGAGCACCGCGGGGGCGTCGGCGCGGAGGAGACCGAGCTGCTGCAGCTTCGCGCGTTCAAGCGACGTGAAAAGCCGCTTCATGAACTGACTGAAGGGGCGGCCGGTCCGAAGATCGGCGCAGGACCCCGGAATGCTGATGAGCGCGAGGTTACTCGTTCCGAGCGTGTTTCTGAGGAACCAGTCCGCGATTTCCTGCCGGACACGGGCGAGCGTTTCCGCGGTCTGATCGGTATTCGGGGCCGCGATCAGGAATTTGCCCGCGGCGTTCGTGATCTGGCTCGTGGAGGGGAGTTCGAGAGCCGTGAGGACCCGGAGCGCGGCTAATTCCGAGAGGAGCGACACGTAGAAGGACCGACCCCGCAGAATCTTTGCCGCCTGACGGTTGGTGTTCGCGCCGGACGTGAAGATGAAGTCCTGAATGCCCGTGAAGTCACCCTGAATGAAGAGGAGCTTCCGCTCGCCGTCATCGGTGCCGTTTTTGAGCGCCTCAATCGCGGCTTCGGTTTCGAGACCTTTCTCGCGGTGCCAGCGCCAGAGCGCGGCGGCGAGCGCGGCGGAGACCTTTCCGTGGTCGTAAAGCGGCACATCCGGGTCGCTTCCCGAGGCGGGCGGCTCCTCGGGAAGCGCCTGCGTGAAGGTCATCCAAAGCGTATCGAAATGGTCGAGCCAAAGCGGCCATTTTTCCGCGTGAGAGGAGGGGATTTTCTCTAGCCCCTCAGTAAAACCGTCCCAGAGCTTCCGGTACTCCGCGGCCGAAGGGACGTCCGCTGCCGTGCCGTTCCCTTTCTTTGGGAAGATGGAGCCCGCGGAAAGCGCTTCGAGCGGATAGTGGCTGCGGCCGGACGCCCAGCTTTCGCCCTCAACCCGCACCTGCTCAAAGAGCGTTTTAAGGCGGAGGGTCCGCGCGTTTCCGGGCTTTGCCGCTTCGGCGCTTCCCGAAGCGATCGACGAGGCTTTCGCGATGACTGCCCGGGCGAAAGCGTCGGGAGCGGATCCCGGCTGAGGGCAATTAAGGAACTGAAACAAATCCTCTGGGGCGGAAGGCGCGGCAGCGTCCGCGCGCCTCGCGAATTCCCCAAGGGATTCAGTGAGGGCCGCCAGGGCTATCTGGCAGGTTGAGTCCAATAATGTCATGGGCAGTTTCCGTGAAAAATTGGCGACCTGAGTCGGAACGCGGGTCGCAGGCCGAAAACACTGCTTAAAATACCAAATATTAACCCGCATCAGTGTGACGGCAACATTGCGGCCCGTGAAATTAAACCTGGGGGCAAAACGATAAATATCTGAAACTTCGCAGTTATTATTTTATTTGTCAGGGTTTCCCTGAGCCTCAATCAATGACTGAGCGGTTTTGATAACCCGGAACCCGAGTGTTACGCGGTAAGACCGGCGAGCCAGGCGTCATCCCGGGTGACAGCGGCCTGGAGCAGCTTTACGCGCCTCACCCTCACCGCGCGGCCCGCGGCTATCCCGCCGATCGGATGAACGCCCGCTTGGATAAGTTCCGCCGCGGCTTTCCACATCGTGGAGCTGCTCGCGATGACGTCATCAAAGAGGAGCACGAAGCGGCCGGAGAAGAAGTCTTTGTAGTAAACCACGGCCGGACAGTAGGCTAGAAAGGACTGATTCACGACTCTCACGTGTTTCAGTCTGTTTTGCATTCCCGTCGCCCGGCAGGGTTCGGAAGAAAAGCACGTGCGGCGTCGGCAGTCCTTCAGGAAACTGTCTGACGGGACGCAGATCAGTGTGACGCGGGGCGAGAGTTCCCCGAACCCGGTTTCGATGAGGCGGATAAAGAAGGGGAGGAGCGTCCGCATCGCGGCGGGGTCACCGGCTTTGAAGCGAAGGATCAGATCGCGGTTCTCGATATCGCCCGGTTTCGCAGCCGACTTCGTGAGAAACGCCTTGCCGTGGTAGGGAAACATAGCTCGCACCGGGGAACGCCGAGTTTTTCCCAGCTCTCCGTCTGTCGCTGAAGATCCCCGCGGCTCAATGGGGCCCAGGCTTGAGGCGGCAGGGCTCCTTTCAGAAAAATAACCCCGCCGACCGAATCCTTCCCGGCCGCTTTTAACAGAACTGGGTATTTTGGGTCAAGGGCGCAGAGAATCCACATCTGATGAAGCTCCGCGAGTTTTACCTGCTCAGAGGCCGCCTCTTCAGACTGATTCCAGAAAGCGATATTTTGAATGGGGTCCGTGTACCTTGCCTCTCCCTTTTGACGGAAATAGTCCGCGACGGAGTCTCGGGAAAGCTTCAGCCCCGCCTGGTACCTCTCGAGAAGTGACAGGTAGGCAGTGGATCCGAGGGCTTTCATGAGGTGGGATGGGAGGAACTTTTGGTAAGTTTGGGAAACAGACTCATTCATCAGCGGTTTTCCTTCATTACGGAAGCTCAGAAGCTGAGCGGCCTATCGTTATGCCTCCAAACACTGTCGTACCGAGATGTCGCAGCTGATCCGCCATTTGATTCATGGAGTGGCCGGTATTCAGGAGATCATCAAAGAGCAGCACGGTTAGCTTCATAAAAAAATCGGTTGTCAAATTCTAGCGCAGGGGGGGTATTATCGCTTCCCAGATGCTAGGGTTCCGTGTCGCGGGTGATCAGGCCAGGATCAAATCCCCACCCTCCATTCCCGTCGCACGTTAAAGAGCCTCGGAAAATCCGCGAAGCGAAGATCGTGCCTTTGGACGATGACGCCAGATCACAGACGAGAACGAGGTTCGGGGTATTGATGCTGAACGCGTTCCGGATGCTTTCGACGAGCCGGGGAAACAATAAAATGCACTGTGTCTTCATGCAGGTGTTTCGCTGGACCTGGATTTTATCCGCCCGGAATACAGAGATAAGACTGCGGATGGATCGGTACCGCTTCGGAGTTTCTGCATATGGGAATATCCGTTTAGAAAATCTCGTATTGCTTAACGCCAGATATCAGTGCCGAAGGAAGAGCAGTGGAAGGAGAAATGCTCTGAAATGTGTTACGGCTCTAGAAAAATGGTTTTAAATCTGGTTGTTAGGAATTCTGATCGTCAGAATAGATTCAATACCGCCTCAAAGAGGAGTTGTCGAATCTCAAAATCAGTTTTAAGACAATTTATATTGAGGAATCTATTCTGAGTAGCTGGATCGCTTTGACTTTGAGGGTGGTCTACAGATGCCCGGTATTTGAGGCACCATGGTAAACCGTGTCACCGCAAGGGAACGATAGAGCGGTGGTGAAAAGTCCTAATCACTCACACCATTGAAGAACATCCCCTGGAAGCCTAAAACAGATCCCAGCCGGGAGGTCAATTCCGTCGATAAGTCTGGCTCACGACTCTGGTCGACAGATTCTATGTGGCAGGAAAAGCGTTTCTAAAGCCGTAGCCACTGTGCCTGCCGTAATTGAAAAATTTCTGTCCGATAAAGAGTTTCACACTATTACTTATAGATTGTGGAAAAGAATTCCCTTGGACTGTCAAACTGGAGAAAGATCTAAAAACAAAGTGTATTTTTTACCTCATCATCCATGGAAAAAGGGAAGAAATGAAAATGCCAATTATCTTCTTAGAGACTTTTTCCTAAAGAGTGTCCTGTGATCAATGGGTCGATACAGTTTTTCAGTTTTTTTGGTTTTTATTCTCCAAGATATAAAATTTGTCATCCTAAAAAGGGAGTGCTAGTGTTATTTTTATGATGGGTAAAATGATGGGTATCGATTATATAACCGTTCTTACATGGCTTAAATACTGGATTCTTCAACTTCCTCCCCTCCGCCAGATAAATCCCAGCAGACAAAGGTCGCTGGGATTTTTCTTTGGCTGTTTGAGAACGGACCCATTCCTGGCGGAGGCCAGGGGAAATGAGTCCGTTTTTCTGTTTTCAGAAGAACAGAACGGATGCACCAAGAGCGACAGCCATGCCGGCGCAGCAGGGAAGCCAGGTGCGGCGGATGACAGTGAGCGGCGAAACGTTGGCGAACCCCGCAACGATAATGATGACACCGGCAACCGGGGACAGCGGGCGAAGGAATTCGCTTGAAATCTGCATCATCAGCACCAGGGGGATCGGATCGCCGCCGAGACCGGCAGCAAGGGAAGGCGCAATCGGCACAAGACCAGTGAAGGATGCGACACCAGACCCCGTGAGAACCGTAACGAGACCGATCACGCCAGACATGACAAGTCCTGTACCGGTAATGCCGAACCCGACGGACTTCGCGGCATCAATCAGCAGTGCGACAAGTCCGGCATTCTTCAGCCCGGCAGCAAAAAGCGCGGCGACAAAGATGAGACCGACGACACTCTGCATCATGTGTCCCATACCCTTAAACATCGCGAATCCATCCTCAAAACAGGCGTTGAGGGATCTGCGGTGGAGCAGATCCACCAGGATCCCGATGACCCAGCCGATAAACATGGCAACAGCCACATCCAGTACGATGGTCTTATAAACCATCTTGTTGAAGATGAAGAGCAGGATCAGAGGAACAATCGGCAGGAGCGCGTAGTACCAGGGAAGGTTTTCAGCCTTGGAGGTTTTTGCCTCAATCATTTTCGGATCGGTTTTGACAAGAATGCCGGCCGCGGTGTCCTTCTTATCGAGATAGCTCTGTACGAGAACGTGAAGCACCGCCATGGTGATGACCGCCGGGATTGCGACCGGAAGCTGGTACTGGATCAGGTAGCTCATCGGATCGATACCGGCGGTATTCGCGGCAAGAACCGCAATCGCGGAAGACGGCGCGTAGCTCACAACGAGAACCGAGCCGATCACTGCGGCCGCGGCAACGCCTGACACACCGAGACCGATAAGAAGCGGATAGACCGAAACGGCGAGGAGCATCGCCATACCGGCAGCGGATGTCACGACGAACCCAAGGAAGTGTCCGAGGATAAAAACGGCACCCATGATCAGATAAGGGTTCCGGAGTTTCCTGAGTGGTTTGAGACAGACGCTAACGAGCTTATCGGTTGCGCCGATCTGATCCATGTAGGCCGCGAAGCCTCCGGACACCAGAATGATGAAGCCGGTTGTGGCGACCTGGTGCTTCGAGAGCGCGGCAAGCAGTGCGAAAAGATCGAAACCGATGAATCCGGTGGAATGAGTTCCTTTTGGCAGCAGGTCCATATTGCCGCCCAGAATGGCAAGCACATTGAGAGCGATGCCCGCGAAGAGCAGCAGGATATTCACCTGCAGTTTTTTAACGATTCCAATGCCTGTCAGAACGACAATCAGCAGCGCAATATACGGCATTGCATCATGCATTTTTATTCTCCCTTTGACGTGAGGTGATGCAAGATGCCGACGGAAAGCCCGGAGACGTTCAGGCCGGAGCGAGTGATCCTGCTTTCGTAAGTCCGTATGTCCTGGCGGCCCCTCCCGAGGTCGGCGTGTCAGTCGGTACGTTTTGCGGGCGGGATTCCGTACGCGACGTGTGCGGAACAGCAAGCGATTCTTATTAATTCTGCCATTCCTGAGCCCCGTACGCCTACTTATTTGATACTTTAATGTGTCCTCATTTCAGCCTAATTACTGTTTAAATGCTTTTTAAAAGCAATAAGTTCCATATATTCCGAATTTAATTTGCGTAGAACTTAATTGGAGAAGTTGCTGAAAAAGCTATGAAGAAAACAGTGGGGAGAAGGTATGAATCCCCCTGATTATGGGGAAACGGGTTTCCCCTGCCGCGCGCCTTTGGCGTGCGGCGGGAAAGTGAGGAAAATAACGAAGAGCGGAATTCAGGCCGTGATGTCAGAGAAGTTCAGTACCGGGGTTCTGACTGATCATCCTGCCGTACCAGGCCATAAACATGCCCGGACAGTTCTTCCATTCGCTTTACAGTCAGTTCAAGAAAGGCGCGTGCTGGGCGGGAAAGAGCCCGATCCGGGTAAAGCGCGTAAAACCCGTATTCTTCACCTTCCCATTCCGGCAGCACCCGGACGAGTTCACCCTTATCGATATAGTTCTGGGCGAATTCCGCCGGCAGCAGGGCAACCCCGTCGCCTCTCAGGCAGGATCGGCAGTTGATGAAAGTGTTTCGGCTGATGAAACGGCCCCGGACGTTCACTGTAGCCTTTTTACCCTCTGGCCCTACCAGCTGAATGCTCGAGCCGAGATAGGTGTTCACCAGAAAATTGACTTTTTCGAGGTCACTCGGGCGGGAAATCTTGCGCGACTTTTTGAGGAATTCGGGACTCGCGCAGAAGTAATTCTGGACAACTCCGATTTTTTTGGCGACTGAGGAATCCGGAAGCCGGTTACCAACCTTGAACGCGAGATCGATCCCCTCGTCCACCATTTTGATCGGCTGATCTTCAGTGACCAGTTCGATCGTTACCCCCGGGTTGGCGTCCAGGAATTTCTGCACAACCTTCTGCAGAAAGACCCAGCCGATGATGACACTTGACGCGATACGGATGGAACCGAAAAGCGGTTTGCCGGCCTGATCCCGCAGTTCAACATAGAGAGCGTTCGTTTTCGCAAGCAGGTCGCGAGCCCGGACAAGCAGCTCCATGCCTTCAGAGGAAAGGGTCACTTTTCGTGTCGAACGGAAAAACAGCTTCGTGCCGAGATCCTCTTCAAGAGCCTGGATCCGGCGCGTAACCATTGACCGTGTCATTCCCAGGCTGTCAGCCGCCCGGCTGAAGCTTCCGGTTTCCGTTACGCGAAGAAAAACACTGAGAGAAGGCAGAAGATCCATAGCGTTCTATTGTTTCAATTATTAAAACAGTTTGTGCTAATTATTGCTGTTTATAACATTTTTATCATTCGTTAGTATTACCTCGTGTGAGATTTTTATTCGTCATATTGACTAGAAATAAAAACGCACTTGAATCGAGGAGAGATATATGAAGAAATTCATTCGTTCCATTTCCGTTGCCACCCTCGCTATGGCGATGGCAATCCCTGCAATGGCAGACCGCGTGCTCAATGCTGATGTGGTTGTGGTCGGTGCCGGCGCGGGCGGTACGGTTGCTGCCGCGAGCGCTCAGGAAGCCGGTCTGAAGACGGTTCTTCTGGAAAAGAATGCCTTTGCGGGCGGCGCCGGCAACTTCATGGAAGGCTCCTTCGCTGTTGAATCCTTCATGCAGAAGAAGGCCGGCGTGAAGCTGACGAAGCTTGAGGAATTCAACCGGATGGGCGAATACCACCACTGGCGCATCAATGCTCCTCTGGTGAAGCGCTTCATTGAAGAATCCCCGAAGACCATTCAGTGGGTCTGGGATCATGGTGTGCATTGGAAGGAAGTGAAGTCCGTCTGGGCAGGCAACAAGAACCTGACCTGGCACATCTACCCGCATGCCGGCTCTCTCCCGGCAGCTATGGTGAATACCTTCCAGAAGAAGGGCGGCACGCTGCTGCTTCAGACTCCGGGCGAAACCCTGATCATGAAGGACGGCCGTGCGGCTGGTGTTGTGGCCAAGGATCTGAAGACCGGTGAAAAGGTGACCGTCAACGCAAAGTACGTTGTGCTGGCGACCGGCGGCTATAACTTCAACAAGGACATGGTGGTGAAGTACACCGGACAGGATCTGGTTCCGTCCGGCGCTCCTGGACGTACCGGTGACGGTATCCGCATGGCAATGTCCGCCGGTGCTGTGGGCGACAACATGGGCCCGATGATGATTAACGGCGCCTTCAATCCGCTGCCGGGTGAAGCGATCTGCAATGGCCCCAATAAGGAACTGCGCGCTATCTTCCGTCAGAGCCAGCTTTATGTGGATGGAGCCGGCAACCGCTACTTCAACGAGCAGCTGACGCTTGACTGGCCTGTGGCTTCGAACGCTATTCTGCGTTCCGGTGAATGGACCTACCTCTTCTTCGATGATGCGTTCGTAAAGGAACTCGGCACGAAGGGCAAGGGCTACCTCAACCCCTGCGGCAACTTCATCCAGCGCGGCCAGGTGGCGAAGGAACTGCCGAAGCTGCTGCAGGATGGCGTGAAGCGCGGCGATGTCTTTGAAGGCAAGACGATTGAGGAAGTGGCCAAGAAGGCCGGTCTCAACGCGGATAACCTGAAGCGCGCTGCGGCTGATATGACGAAGTTTGCCAAGCAGGGCAAGGACACCGAGTTCGGAAAGGATAAGTACTACATCCGCGCGGTCTCCAAGGCTCCGTTCTACATCGTGAAGGGCAAGCTCCACACGCTCGCTTCTCTGAACGGTGTCAAGGTGACTGAGAACCTGCAGGTTGTGAATGCCAAGGATCAGGTGATTCCGGGTCTCTACGCTCTGGGCCATGACGCCGGCGGTGTGTACGGTGACTCCTATGACCTGAGGATCGGTGAAGGCACGGCTTCTTCCTTCGCTATTAACTCTTCCCGTATTGCTGTCGAGAACATCATCGATCAGCAGAAGAAGGGCATGTAATCCAGGCCTGACGGAGCGGGCTTCTTCCCCCGCTCCTGTAATAAGGCAAAAGAACCCGCCTGAATCCTTTCGGATCAGGCGGGTTTGTCATTCCAGAAGAGGACCAGAGAAAGCTACTTGTCCAGCGTGATGGTGACCTTCATGGAACCGACACGTCCCATTTCCTCCACGCCCTTCTCAATGCGGCCGATCGGCTGCATATCGAAATGCTCTCCATTCTGCGCGTAGAGAATCACGAAACTGTGCCGCGGAGGCCAGTAGACGATTTCACCCACTTCGTAGCCGCGGTAGGAAACTTCGTTTGCCGGCAGCGCGTCGCGGAACCGGTAACAGAGTTCACGTCCGTAGAGATCTTCAAGAGGAAGGGTAAGAGGCAGTTTGGCGATCAGCGCGCGGGCGGTGGCGTTGTCATCCAGTGTGGCGTACCAGGTGCGGTTTCCGGCGGAAATCCGGACGCGGCGGCCGGTGTTTTTGGCTTCAGCGGAACTCATGGTGAGGGCGGCTCCTGCAGCCGAGGCTGCGAGTAATTGAAGAAAATTTCTGCGTTTCATAGGGATTCCTTATTTTTTAAGGATTCTGACGTCGAGCGTGCCGGAGAGCTTCAGGAGATCATTTTGCGGGATCTGGAGCTTTCCAAGGTGAACAATTCCGCCGATGGAGGAAGAGTGCTCTTCGCCGTTCACGAAAATCACGAAGTCATGCCCCGGGACCCAATAGGCAATGTCGCGGTTCCGGAAGCCGTTTTTCACACTGGATTCTGAATGCGTGAGAGGCGGCATATCGCCGCAGAAGTCATGCTCTCCGCGGCTGATTCTGACGTGAAGCGGCAGCATGCCGAGAAAGTTCCGGCCTTCCGCTGTGTCGGTGACTGTGGCGGTATAGGCTTTCCCGTTAATCACCATCTGAACCGGCGTATCGGCGGATGCGGTCTGCGAAGCTATTCCCAGCGCGGCCGCGAAAATCAGGGCTGCAGTTTTCATTTCCTTTTCCTTTGGCCTCAGATATGGAGGCCCTGAACCCAGGATTTCACTTCAGAGGCGAGATTCGCGTTCTCGGTCGCGAACCGGCGGCCCTCAAGGACAGCGGCTCCCGGCGCGAGCTTCATGATGTCACTTCGGGCCTGAGGAATATCCACTTCAAGTGACGTGCAGAAGGGGATGATCGTTTTGCCTTTCCACTGATAGCGGCTCAGAAATGTCCGGATCACCATGGGCTCCCGGTACCACCAGATTGGGAATCCCAGGAAGACCACGCTGTAAGAGTTCAGTGAGAGGTTTGAGGGGGCGATTCCCGGTCTCGCGTCACTCTTCATTTCCTGCTCGGCAATACGCGAATTCTCGCGGTGAAGCAGGGGATACTTTTCTGTCGTCACAATTTCGTGAACATCGGCATTCAGTGTCTGAGCGATAACGCGGGCAGCTTCTGCCGTATTGCCAACCCAGGGTGTGGCGTAAGTGATCGCATCCATACCGCGGGAAATGCTGCGAGCCCGGGAAAAATAGGCAACCAGAATTTTTTTCTTCGGAGCGGCGGCAAAACCGGTTCCAGAGAGGAGGCTGAGACCGGCTGCTGCGGCACCTTTGATCAACGTTCTTCGTTCCATGATCAGATCATCCTTACTTCAGCTTGTAGCTCTTCATCTCGTTCAGACCGAAGAGATAGTCACTCTGGGCCTGGCTCTTATGGCAGGCAAGGCACCGTGTAACGGGATCATTCGTGATCAGGGCACGGGCAGGAGTAAAGGAAGCGAACTCCCAGTCTCCGTTTCGGACAGAGGCCGGATAGTCCTTCCCGCCGTTCCTCACCTTTTCCATGATGATGTAGCGAAGCACGGGGCCGCGCTTCCCGTTCTGATCCCGGTACTCAATTCCGACGACAGCCGTGCCGTAAGGAAGAGTTTTTCCGGACTGCAGTGCCTGGATGCTTGTTTTCTGAACGTACTTGTCACTGATCTTTCCGCCGTAGTTCGACGTGCTGTAGTGAACAAATCCGTTCAGGCTGGCCGGAAGTGACGGAGCGGCGCCAGCGTCAGCAATGAGGAAAAAGGCGGCTCCAAGGGCACCGGAAACTGGGAATAAATTTCGTAATTCCATTCTGTCTCCTGATAACTGTCTGCCTGTCTGATGTGGAAAATCTTATTGCCGGATCGGGTCGCAAATTGTTTTGTTTTCCTCATTTATCTGCTAAAAAATATCAATACAGAAAGAAATTAAGAGAACAGGCGTATGATGCTTTTATCAGACAGAAAACGAATCGCAGGGGAAAAATGGAAGATAATCATCTGACAGAAGTCCTGACGGAACTGAAGCGCCGGGCGCTGGAAAAAGACACCAGCGTGGGGTTCAATCCGACCGGCATTCCGGGGCTGTCCGTTGTGGTCCGGACCCAGGCTGGGGAGAAGCGGTCTTTTTCCCGTCCGTACCTCGCGATTGTGCTTCAGGGAAAGAAGCGGACTCAGATCGGGCAGTACGAGTATGTGTACGGTCCAGGAGACTGCATCATCACCTGTATTGATTTCCCATCCGTTACCTATATTGAAGAGGCATCCCCCGAGACTCCCTTTGTGTCAGTCGTAATGGAGCTGAACCGGGCGCTTCTCACGGAGCTCGCGCTGTCACTTGCCCCTCGGCGAGAACCTCTGAGCTCCGGTGATACGCCCCCGTACGCCGTGTTTCCCTGCTCGGCGGATCTCGGAGAAAATGCCCTGCGGCTCTTTGATATCGCCGATAAGCCGGAGGCTGTGCAGCTCCTCGCGCCGATTCTGATCAGGGAAATGCACGCGAGACTTCTTCTTGGTGAGGCCGGTACCTGGCTCTGGAGTATCTGCGCCGGCAGCCAGCACCTGCAGCAGATCTCGCACGCGATCGCTGTGATCAAGGAAAATTTCCGCACCAATCTTTCCGTGGAAACGCTCGCGTCCTCTATCGGAATGTCATCCGCCAGTTTCCATCGCCACTTCAAGGCGCTGACCGGATACTCGCCGATCCAGTATCAGAAGACCCTGAGACTCTACGAAGCTCGGCGCCTTTTGATGGCAGACCGGAAGTCAGTCGGATTCACCGCAGGAGCTGTGGGTTACGCAAGCAGTTCCCAGCTCACGAATGATTACCGGCGGTTTTTCGGTGTGGCGCCGCGTGATGACCGGCACCTGAACAGCTGACCGGAGAACCCTCTTCAGCTATCCCATCAATAAGCTATCCCCTCAGGAATACAGGGGATATTTTTTGCCCTGCGTCAGAAATCCAAGCGTGAGGCGGCAGAAATCCGTCTGAAAAGAGTACTGTTATTAGGCCCGATCCGTACAAATGAATTGGGCATTCATCACGCACTGGCGGGGACGTATCAAGAGTTCCCGGCAGGCCTCTTTAAGAAAAGAGACAAGGATTAAAACAATGCAGACGAAGTTCGCTTTCCCGGCTCTCACCGGTGAAGGAAAGCTGAACGGCGTTGTTTCTGCTGGCAAGGTGCTCCGCGTGGGGCCGGCAGGAACATTTCCGTCGGATAGCTTTATCTTCTACGGCCGTACTGTCACCAGTCACGGCAGCCGTACTGTGCGCCGCACATCGCCTTATTTGCTTTGAGCTTGATGAAACCTCGATCCCGGAACGGCTGATGAGGTCCTGCTCCGGTTTTCTCACACGTAAAAAGTTTCTGATTCCCTGAAGAATCTCAGGCTCAGAGGAGATAACTTATGCTGAAAAAATTTGCGGTCTGTGCCGCCGTCATGGCTTCCCTTTATACCGCTTCCGCCCTTGCGGCTCCGACTCTCCGCGTCGGTTCCGAAACGACCTTCCCGCCTTTTGAATTCGTTGATGTCAAGACGAAACAGTTCGTGGGCTACGAGATCGATCTGATCAACGCTGTCGGCAAGAAGGCGGGTTACAACATTTCCGTTCAGTCGATGGGGTTTGACGCCATTATTCCGGCTCTGATGACCGGTACGGTGGATGTCGGTGTCTCCGGCATGACGATCACCCCGGAGCGTAAGAAGAAGGTCGACTTCACGGTGCCGGTCTTCAAGGGCGGTCTCGTTGCTGTGGTCCGTCAGAAGGACGCTGCGGCCTATAAGACTCCTGCTGCCATCAAGGGCAAACAGGTCTGCGCACAGCTTGGCACGACCGGTCAGCTGAAGGCTGAGGAGATTTCCGGCAAGAAGGCCCGTACGTTCAATAACGCGGCCGAAGCCATGATGGAACTCCGCAACGGCGGCTGCGATGCCGTCGTGGCCGATAAGCCCGTGATTGAATACTTCCTGAAGGAAAGCCGCCAGAGCCGCTACTTCCATGAGCTTCCGACCCAGCTCACGACGGAAGACTGGGGCTTTGCCGTGAAGAAGGGCAACAAGAAGGTGCTGAACGCTCTGAACAGCGCGCTGGTCTCCCTCCAGAAGGACGGCACGGTCGCGAAGATCCACAAGAAGTGGTTCAACAACTAAGATCCAGATCCATCTTGCGCAGGGGAATGTTTCCGAGTATCTTCAGTCGGATTGAGCAAGAGAGTTCCCCTGCTTCAACAACTTTTACCCCCTGTGCTTCCCGGTTCTGAGGAAGCTCTCTATAAGAGAAGCCCGCTCTCGGAAGCGGGTTCAGATGACACGGAGAAATTGAATGTTTAAGAATCTAGTGATGGCAGCTGCCGTAACCATGGCCTGTGCGGGTTCCGCGCTGGCGGCTCCGGTGCTGACCGTCGGTACCGAGCCCACCTTCCAGCCGTTTGAATTCGTGGACGCCCGTACGAAGGATTTCGTCGGCTACGATATGGACATGATCCGCGCCGCTGCGAAGCACATGGGCTATCAGGTGAAGTTCGTCAACATGGGGTTCGACGGTCTGATCCCGGCTCTGATGACGAATAATATCGATGCCGCTGCTGCCGGCATGACGATCACCGCTGAACGCAAGAAGAAGGTTGATTTCACCCGCCCGGTTTACCAGTCGACCCAGGTGATTCTTGTCAACAAGTCTGATGCCGGCTCTGTGAAGAGTGAAAAGGACCTGAAAGGCAAGAACCTCTGCGCGCAGATCGGCACGGTCGGCGCTGAATTCGGCCGCAAGATTCCGGGCGCGAAGGTGAAGGCCTTCAATACCCTTCCTGACACGATTCTTGAGCTCAACAACCGTGGCTGCACGGCAGTTATCGCTGATAAGCCCGTTGTCGAATACTTCCTGAAGCAGCGCGGCGGCCGCAACATGGTTGAAGTCCAGACCGGGTACCCGAAGGAAGAAATGGCGTTTGCTGTCCGCAAGGGCAACAAGAAGCTGCTGGATGCCTTCAATAAGGCGCTGGCCGCGATGGACAAGAGCGGCGAAACCGCTAAGATTCATCAGAAGTGGTTCAGCACCGCGAAGTAAAGCGTCCTGAATCCATTCGCCGCCGGAAGGCGGCAGAAGAAGCCGGGACCGGAAAGGCACCGGCTTCTTCAGTTTTTCCACAGTCCTTTCCGTGCTCACGCAACGCGTGATGAGTTCCGTTTTTCCACCCAACCAATCAAAGATTCCCCAAGGAATCGCCAAAAAGCCCAAAAGAGGCTATTGATACGGAGAATACTCAATGCTGAAGAAATTTCTGATTGCGGCCGCAGCGGCCATGACCTGCGCGGGTTCAGCACTCGCCCTCCCGGTGCTGAATGTCGGTACGCAGCCGGTCTTCCAGCCGTTCGAATTTGTTGACGGCCGTACGAAGCAGCTGGTCGGTTACGATATTGACCTGATCCGCGCCGCGGCGAAGCACATGGGCTATGAGATCAAATTCGCCCCGATGGGGCTCGACGGCCTGATTCCTGCCGTCATGACCGGCAACATTGATCTGATTACCTCTGGTCTCACGATTACCCCCGAGCGTCAGAAGAAGATTGACTTTACCCGCCCGGTTTATCACTCCTCCCAGGTCCTGCTCGTGAATAAGTCCGACGCACACGCCATCCGGAGCGAAAAGGATCTCCGCAACAAGACCGTCTGCGTTGAAATCGCGTCTGCCGGCGCTGAGCTGGCGAGAACGATCCCGGGCGCGAAGCTGAAGACCTTCAATTCTCTCGCTGACGATATTCTGGAAATGCAGAACCGCGGCTGCGTCGCGGTGATTTCCGATAAGCCCGCGATAGAGTACTACCTGAAGCAGCGCGGCACCCGCTCGATGGTGGAAGTACAGACCGGCTTCCCGAAGGAAGAAATCGCCTTCGCTGTCCGCAAGGGCAATAAGAAGCTGCTTGATCAGCTGAACCGCACGCTGCTCCAGATGGAGAAGAGCGGCGAAACGGCGAAGATCTACAAGAAGTGGTTCGGGAACTGATTCACTGAACCTCTTCTGAAGTGAATAAAAAGACCGGCTGGTTCCTGAAATGAAAAGGAGTCAGCCGGTTTTTATTGGACTCAGCGTTTGAATATTGCGGTCAGAAACCGGACCGAAGGAGACATCCCGCGGTCCGGCTTCTGAGAGAAGCGTCAGCTCCAGCTCTTTTCAGCCGCGGCGGCGCGCCCGGCCAGACGTCCAAAGACGATGCACTCAGCGTTATTCGTCGCGCCCTGATAGATGTTGCCCCACATGGAACCGAGTTCGCCGGCAGCGTAAAGACGCGGCACCGGCTTATTCTCCGGGGTCATCACGTGTCCGTTCACGTCCTTCTTCGGACCGCCCTGGGTGTTCAGCATGGTCGGGTAGAGAACGATCGCGTAGTACGGGCCGTTCTCAGCGAGCGGAGCGGAAACAATGCTCCCCGACTTGCGCTCGATATGAACAACGCTCTTATGCGGATTGTGGATCGGCCGGGCAAACTGCGTATCCTTTCCGGCCTTCACGTCTTCATTCCACTTCTTCACCGAGGCTTCGAGGTTTTCAGCCGGGACGCCGATGATCTTGGCGAGTTCCTTAAGGGAATCGGCCTTCTTGATCACGCCGCTCGCGACTTCCTTCGAATTGTCGAAGGACCACTTGTAGCCTTCGCGGTTCACGGAGTAGCCGGACGTGATGCTGCCGATCGGGCCGCGCTTGAACGCGACATCGTCAAACACCACGTAGCAGGGGATATAGGGGTAGCGATGGGTGATCGGGTCAAAACGGTTCACCATGTAGGCACGGGTGTGGCCGTCAGCCGAGAACTCGTCGCAGAAGCGCTTGCCGTCCTGATCCACCCAGATGAAGGAAGGAGACATCATCTGAATCTGCATGGCAGCCTTGCAGCCCGGGAGCTCGCAGCCGAGCGGGCAGGAGTAGGCGGTCATGTGCCAGAGACGGGCGCCGGCAGACTGAGCGAGGCGGACGCCGTCACCAGTGTTGCCCGGGTTGCCGAGAGCGTGGAACTTGTGGCCCTGGGCGAAAGTGGTGAGGGATTCCTGATCAAACTCATAGCCGCCGCAGGCAAGGATCACGGCGCGCTTCGCCTTGATGTTGATTTCCTTGCCGTCGGCCACCGCGACAACGCCGACCACTTCGTCGCCGTTCTTGATCAGCTGCTTCACCGCGGTGTTCAGCATGATCGGAATGCGGCGGTTTTCTTCGACGGCGTAGCGGTAGAGGTCAAAGAGACAGTCGCCGCCGCGCTTCTTGCCGCGGACGCGCCACTTGTCAATCGCTTCCCAGCCCTTCAGATTCTGGAACCCGGCGTGGCCGTAGACCCAGAGCTTGGTGTCAGGCTTAAGACCTTCCATAAAGCTCTTCACGCCCATGATCTCTTTGCAGAAGACCTTGAGAAGTTCAGGATCCTTTTCCGAATCCGCGAAGTCATACGTCGCGTTGAGATAGGTGAGGGCGTCAGCTTCGTTCTTCGGGATCATGAAGCCGCCGGAGGAAACCGCGGTGTTGCCGCCGCCCTCCTTCATCTTTTCGACGATCAGCACCTTCGCGCCCGCGTCATGCGCGGTGATAGCGGCACAGGCGCCGGCACCGCCGTAGCCGACCACGAGAACATCGGTCTCCTTATCCCAGCGGATGTCCTTGGAATAGGGTTTCGCGATAGCGCTGGCAAACGGAAGGGACGCAACAGCGGCAGCACCGCCCTTAAGCAGATTTCTGCGGTTGAAATTCATAATTTTTCTCCTGGAGTGGGAGTCAGCAAAAAAACGATTACGGAACTTTCACGGAAAACTCATGGCACTGATCGCAGACGAGCTTCGGGGGCTTATGTCCCTGATGACACTCGGTGCAGGCGATAGGGCCAAGGTGCGTGTTGTGGTAATTGATATCGCCGCCGGCTGTCTGCTCAGCAAGCTTTTCATAGCTTCCGCCATGACACTTGAGGCAGTTCTGCGGCGTGACGTTTTTGGAGCTGGGCGCTCCAGGATTGTGACAGGACTCGCATTTCACCCCCTTCGCTACATGGCGGTCAGCGAGAAAGTGCTGATCGGCCGCGAGAACGGGTGATGCGAGAAAAACTCCGGCCAGAAGTGCGGTTGCAAAAGTACGGAACTTCATGCAACTCTCCTAAATGCTCGGTTTTTTCTTATTTTTATTCGAATTCGTCTCCCAACTGGAAACGGATTCTATGTAATTCGAATGAACTAGTCAATAGGGGGTGCGTCGAGCGATGATCGTGACTGAGACCACGAAAAAACCTCTGCTCCTTTGATAAAGCAGAGGTTTTTCGCTTTTACGCGGAGTCAGAACCGGGGGCCCTGATCAGTGCTTTCCCCCCAGGACACGGCGCATGAAGAGCGCGGTGTCGCGGAGCGCTTCGCCGCTCAGCGTGTGCTCGGTCGGATAATCACGCCAGGAAACCGCGGCGCCTGCGTGGCTGATCGCCTGAAGCGACTGCTGAGCGACCGGAATCGGCACGATTTCATCGAAGTCACCGTTCCCCATGAAGACCGGCGTGGCAAGACCGCCCGGGCGGATTTCATCAGCGATCCGGCCGGCGAGCGGCAGGTATCCGGAGAGCGAAATGATGCCGGCTATCGAGAGCTCTTCGCGGAGTCCGGTGAAGAGCGCCATCGAGCCGCCCTGCGAGAAGCCCGCGAGGAAGATTCTCTGGCGCGGCATGCCGCGGGCCGTGATCGAGTCGATCAGGCGGCTGATCCGGCGGGCGCTCATCCGAATGCCTTCCTCATCCTCGTAATCAATCAGGTTCCGTCCCGGCAGGTCGTACCAGGCGCGGAGAGGATTCGCGGGATCCATGGAGAGCTGCATCTCAGGAGCGTTCACCATCACATACCGGGCGGCAGGGCCGCCAAGCTGCTCGATTTCGGAAGGCAGATCTGAGAAGTCATGAATGTCGACCCCCATGCCTCCGAGCCACACAACGGTGCAGGGTGGGGGGAGCCGGGTATCAGAGGGCTCAATCACAATGGTTTCGAGGTCAGACGCCGGAGGTTCCGGAACAGCGTTCCGGTTTCCGGGAATCCGAACCGGTGCCGGATCCACAAAGGGGGGTGTCTGGCGGGTTTCCGCTTCAGGCGCCTTCTCCGGGGGCTGGGGCGCTTCTGTCTTTTCCGGCACGTCAGGGACAGCCTTTTCGGCCGCGGCCTTCAGAGCCTCTTCCCGCGCCTTCAGGGCGGATTTCGGACGGAAAGCTTTGCAGACCTCAGGACGCGTGTCCACCCATGGACCGCCGATCAGATCGATGCAGTAGGGAACCGCGGCAAAAATGCCGGGAACGATCACCTTCCCGTCTTCATCCCGAAGGCCCCCGAGGGTCTCCGCGATGGCCTTCGGCTGACCGGGCAGATTGATGATGAGGGCCGCGTGATCCGGTATTTCACGAAGCGCGCCGACCTGGCGCGAAAGAATCGCGGTCGGGACGAATTTAAGCGAGATCGCCCGCATCTGCTCGCCGAACCCGGGGAGCTCGCGGGTCGCCACGGCGAGCGTGGCTTCAGGCGTCACGTCGCGGCGCGAGGGGCCCGTGCCGCCGGTCGTGAGAACGAGGTCGCATTTTTCATCGTCGACCAGTTCTGTCAGCGTCTTTTCGATCGTGTAGCGGTCATCCGGAATCAGGCGTTCCGCGAAGCGGACCGGGGTTTCGATCGCGGCGGTGCACCATTCGCGCAAAGCCGGAATGCCCTTATCCTCATAAACGCCGCTGCTCGCCCGGTCAGAAACCGAAACGAGACCGATCAGAATGCCTTCTTCGTCCCTGTCACTCATGCCTCATCCTCCCCGGCGGTGTCACCGGTCTTTTCCGGGCTGCTCTGGAATTCCGGGAGCAGCGCCTCACGCAGCACGCGGAAGAGTTCGCGCTGGAACTTCGGGTTCCGTTTCGCGGGATCTTCCTTCGCGGCTTCGCGCCGCGCCATGCGGATCGTCTGACGCAGGCTCTGAAGGTCCACGTCAGGGTGTGAGGAAACAAAGGCCGTAAGCGGCTCATCCGACGCGATCAGTTCATCGCGCAGTTTCTCGCAGCGATGCTGCAGCGCCACCATGCCGGCGCTCTGTCCCTTGACGTCAGCAATGGCCTTCCGGATCGCATCCGCGTCGGCATTCCGGAGCAGTTTCCCGATATGCTGAATCTGACGCTGCTTCGCCTTGAAGGTCTTGATGCGCTGGAACTCCTGCACTTCCCTCAGCACGTCGTCCGGGAGAGAGAGCTTTGAAAGGGTTTCCTGCGGCATGGCGGTCAGCTGTTTGCCGAGATCCTGGAGGGCAAGCAGCTGGCGCTTCACTTCAGACTTGCTGGGGCCGTCGTACTCTTCCTCGCCGTCGTCACCGAAAGCGTAGGCATCTCTGACCATGATCTGCATGTATGTATTGCGCCTCTTAAAAAATCTTGAATTGAAGAAACAGAAACACCGCCTTGGGAAAGACTCCGGAAGGCGGTGTGTTCATCAGGCGGAGATCCGCCCGAAGTTTCCCCGGAACAACAGTTTACTTTGAATATTCACCGGCCGAAGGATCTTTTTCGCGGCGGGCGAAGAGGTCCTTCCAGAGACCGACCTGACGGAGCACCTGCGCAGGCGCCGTGCCGCCCGTGTGGTTGCGGGCCTTGAGAGCGCCTTCAAGCGTGAGGCTGTCATAAACGTCCTCACCGATCTTGTCACTGAAGGACTGCAGTTTCTCAAGCGGCATCTCGTGGAGACCGCACTTCATCTCAACCGCGGCGCGGACGATCTGCCCCACGATGTCGTGGGCGGAGCGGAACGGCACGCCCTTGCGGACGAGGTAGTCAGCAAGGTCAGTCGCCGTCGGGTAGCCCGCGTGGCAGGCTTCGCGGAGCACATCACGCTGGGGTTCGACGCCCGGCATCATCTCGATGAAGGCGTGGAGCGTGTCGCGCACCGTATCGATCGCGTCGAAAATCGGTTCCTTGTCTTCCTGCAGGTCCTTGTTGTAGGCGAGGGGCAGGCCCTTCAGCAGCACGCAGAAAGCGCAGAGTTCGCCGATCACGCGGGCAGCCTTGCCGCGGGACGTTTCGGGAACGTCCGGGTTCTTCTTCTGCGGCATGATTGAAGACCCCGTCGTGAAGCGGTCCGGCAGGTGAATGAAGTTGAAACGCTGGCTCATCCAGTAGACGAGCTCTTCGGAGAGCCTCGAGATGTGAATCATGATGAGGCTGGCCGCGGCGAGGAATTCCACGCCGTAGTCGCGGTCAGAAACCGCGTCAAGCGAATTCTGCATGACGCCTTCGAACCCGAGAAGCTCAGCCGTGTACTCACGGTCGATCGGATAGGTGGTGCCGGCGAGAGCGGCGGCGCCGAGCGGAGAACGGTTCACGCGGTGACGGAGGTCAAGCATGCGTTCGTGGTCTCGCTCAAACATTTCGACGTAGGCGAGCATGTGGTGACCGAAGGTGACCGGCTGCGCGACCTGCATGTGGGTGAAGCCCGGCATCACCGTGTCGGACTCTTTCTCCGCCACGCGCACGAGCACCTTCTGCAGTTCATTCAGCTGCGCGACGATGCCGTCGATTTCGTCCCGGAGATAGAGACGGAGGTCAGTCGCGACCTGGTCGTTACGGGAGCGTCCGGTGTGGAGGCGCTTGCCGGCGTCGCCGATCAGGGACGTCAGACGGGCTTCGATATTGAGATGCACGTCTTCGAGTGCGAGCTGCCACTCGAACTTGCCTGCGGCAATTTCCTCACTGATCTGCTTCATGCCGCGGCGGATATCGGCGAGATCCTGTTCGGAAATCACACCGGCCTTTTCCAACATGGCAGCGTGGGCGAGAGAGCCATTGATATCGGCTTTCGCCATCCGTTTATCGAAATTCACCGAAGCGGTATATCGCAGCACGAAGTCTGCGACAGGTTCGGAGAAGCGGCCCGACCAGGCCTTGTTTTTTGCGTGCAGCGGATCAGAAGAGTCGTTCGTATTTGCCATGACCAACGTCATTAATTTGGAGGAAAAACGTAATTTTACTTCGATTGCCGGGCAGAGCGCGCCTGAATGCTCCTTTTTTCGGCACCGCATCGCGTCATTTAAGGATCAGCTTCTGTCCCGCTGATACAATCGGAGCACCTGACCGGGTACGGTGCGGCAGAGCGCACGGTCCGGTCTCTGATTACATATAAAGGCAGGACACTGATGTCGGATAATTCTCGCTGCGTGATCGCGACACGCGAAAGCCCGCTTGCGCTCTGGCAGGCGGAGCATGTGAAGGCTCTTCTTGAAAACCGTTATGAAGGCATGGCGGTCGAACTTCTCGGCATGACGACAAAGGGCGACCAGATCCTCGATAAGACTCTCTCGAAGATCGGCGGGAAAGGGCTTTTCGTGGTCGAGCTCGAGGAAACGATGCGGAAGGGAAAGGCTGACATCGCGGTCCACTCGCTGAAGGATGTGCCAATGGAGCTTTCCGAGGGTTTCGTGCTCGGCGCGGTATCCGAGCGTGAGGATCCCCGCGACGCCTTCGTGAGCCCGAAGTATGCGAGTCTCGATGAGATGCCGGACGGCGCGGTTGTCGGCACCGCCTCACTGAGGCGGGAACTTATGATCCGCAGCCACTACCCGAAGCTCGTTGTGAAGCCGGTCCGGGGCAACGTCGGAACGCGTCTCCGTAAGCTCGACGAAGGTCAGTTTGACGCGCTCATCATGGCGTCCGCCGGTCTTAAGCGCCTTGGGTTCGGTGACCGGATCCGCGCCGTGATCGACGCCTCGGTGAGCCTCCCGTCTCCCGGGCAGGGGGCACTGGGCATCGAGGTGCGTGAGGGGGATGAAAAGACGCTCTCTCTCGTTTCCTTTATCAATTCGCCTGAAGTCCGGGCCTGCACCGCGGCGGAGCGGGAAGTGTCACGGTCTCTCGGCGGTTCCTGCCAGGTGCCGCTCGCGGCCTACGCCGTCCCCGAGTCTGACGGCCGGATCTGGCTTCGCGCCATGGTCGGCAATCATCACACGGGCGAAGCGGTGTTTGCAGAAGCCCGCGGTCCGATGGAGTCCCCGCTCGATGTGGCGGCTGAAGTGCTTGAAGCCCTCCGGGCGAAGGGCGCTGAACGGATTCTGAAGGAGGTGCTCGGTTCATGACGGAGACTCAACTGAAGCAGCACCCTGTGATCCTTACGAGGACCGGGGCGGTGAATCAGAGGCTCGCCCTCCGGTTCTCGAAGCTCGGCTTCAGGACGTTCGCCTGGCCTGCCTTCACGATCAGGCTGCCGGAGGACGAGACGCCCGTTGTGAAGCGTTTTTCCGACCTTTCGGATATTGATCTCGTGCTGCTGGTGAGTCCGGCCTCGGTGGCCGCGGTGGCTCACTGGGTGGATCACTGGCCCTCTCACGTGACGCTTGCCACGGTGGGAGAGGGAACCGCGCGGGTTGCCCGCGCGGCCTGGGGTGAGTCCGTGCCGATCATTTATCCGGCGGGTGACGCCGCGCATTCCGGAAGCGAAGCGCTGATGGCGGAGCTCCGGAAGCGGGGCATTCCTTCCCGGGTGCTGATCTGCCGCGGGCAGACCGGACGCGAGTGGCTTTCAGAAGAGCTTCTCTCGGAAGGCGCTGATGTGCAGAAACTGATGTGCTACGAACGCCTCCCGCTGCAGCTCACGGTGCAGCAGGAGGATGAACTCCGGGAAGCGATGAAGGGACCGGCCCCGGTGACCTACATCACGAGTTCGGAAGCGATTGTGTCGCTGCTCCGGGCTGTGCATCCGGTGGAGGGAGCCTGGGAGTGGATCACCTCCGGCGCGGTTGTGGTGATTCATCCGAGAAGTGAATCGAAGGTGCTCGAGGCGGGATTCCATCTCGTGCGGATGTCCTCCCCGATCGATGACGAAGTCGAGAAGAACGTGATCGCCTGTGCGGAGGGGCTCGGCTGATATCGGCTGAGGGACTCCGGCAAACGGCTTTTTCTCAGAAAGGATCAATGGAAATGCAGGCAAAAGTGGTTTTCGCCCAGATCAATCCGATGGTGGGTGATATCGCGGGGAATGCCGCAAAGATACTGACTGAAGCGAGGGAAGCCGCGGCTTCCGGCGCCTCGGTTTTTGTGACGCCTGAACTCTCGATCTGCGGCTATCCGCCTGAAGACTGGGTGTCGAGAAAGGAGTTTCTCGCTTCCTGCGGCGACGCGGTCCGGAAGCTTGCCTCTGACCTTCGTGATCTCACGGATCTCGCGGTCATTGTCGGCACGCCGGTTCAGAAGGATGGCAGAACCTATAACGCTGCGGCCCTGATCCGGAATGGCGCGGTTGAAGCTTTTTATCTGAAGCACCATCTGCCGGAATACGGCGTGTTTGATGAGCCCCGGCTTTTTGCTCCGGGCGAAGGCGCTCTTGTCTTTACGGCGGGCGGCGTCCGGTTCGGCATTCTGATCTGCGAGGACGGGTGGTACCCGGATCCCGCGGCGGAAGCCAGGGCCGCGGGGGCTGAGGTGCTCCTTTCCATCAATGCTTCTCCCTTCTCAGTCGGAAAGGCTGATGAGCGGCTGAAGACCGCGCGGAACTGTCTCACTTCGACAGGCCTCCCGGCGGTGTACGTCAATATGGTGGGCGGTCAGGATGAGCTCGTCTTTGATGGCGGCAGTTTTGTCCTGAATGGTGACGGCACAGTGATCAGCCGGCTTCCTGAGTTCCGAGAAGCGTGCGGCGAAGCGGTTTTCGCGCCGGGCGGCCGGATTCTTTCTGATGCCGCTCCGTCTGAGCCGCTTGAAGAGGATGAATCGGTCTACCGCGCCCTGATGCTCGCGGTTCAGGATTATGTGGGGAAGAATCGCTTTCCGGGCGTGATTCTCGGGCTTTCGGGCGGCGTCGATTCCGCGCTGACACTTGCCATTGCCGCGGACGCTCTGGGACCGGATCGCGTCCGCGCTGTCATGATGCCGACTGAATACACGGCAGATATCAGTCTTGAAGACGCGGAGAAACTCGCCCGCACGCTGGGAGTCCGCTACGACGTTATCGCGATCAGCAGCGTCTTCAATCAGTACATGACGATGCTCAACCCCTACTTTGAAGGGCGTCCGTGGGATGTGACTGAAGAGAATCTTCAGGCCCGGATCCGCGGCATGATTCTGATGGCGCTTTCCAACAAGACCGGAGCCCTCGTTCTCACGACCGGGAATAAGAGCGAAAGCGCGGTCGGCTATTCGACGCTGTACGGTGACCTCGCGGGCGGCTTTGCGCTGATCCGCGATGTACTGAAAACACGGGTTTACCGGCTCTGTGCCTGGAGAAACCGGCAGGAGCCCGTGATTCCTGAGCGTATTCTCACGCGTGCTCCGTCCGCTGAGCTGCGTGAAGGGCAGAAGGACGAGGACTCGCTTCCGCCCTACGCGGTGCTTGACCGGATCATCGAAAGCTATGTTGAGAAACGCATGGCTCCCGGTGACATTGCGCGCCTTGATGGGATGAATCCTGAGACGGTAAAGCGCATAATCACCATGATCCACCGCTCTGAATACAAACGCCGTCAGAGCCCGACCGGTCCGAGAATCTCGCCTGTGGGGTTCGGCCGCGACTGGCGGTATCCCATCACGGGGAAAGTTAATTTCTAATTTGTCTGCATTCCAAAAAAGGATAGGGAAAGATGAAACAGATTGTCGCGATCATCAAACCGTTCAAGCTTGATGAAGTCCGGGAGGCTCTGGCGGATCTGGGGATCTCCGGGCTTACGGTCACGGAGGTCAAGGGATTCGGCCGCCAGAAGGGCCACACGGAGCTCTACCGCGGAGCCGAGTACATTGTTGACTTCCTTCCCAAGGTGAAGATTGAAACCGTGGTGTCGGATGATCTCTGTGACACCTGCGTTGAAGCGATTCAGAAAGCGGCCTACACGGGCAAGATCGGTGATGGCAAGATTTTTGTGAGCTCGCTTGAGCAGGTTATCCGCATCCGTACGGGTGAAACCGGGGACGCGGCGGTCTGATCAGACTGAGTGCTGTGCGCTGCCGTCTGGCAGCAGAAAGGGCGCCTCTTTCTTAGCGGGCGCCCTTTTTTGATTTTGAATCAGTGTTCGAGTCCGATCAGGAAAGCAATGACTGAGCCCAGTCCGAAAAGCAGAATGCGGTTCCGGAAGGCTTTGTGACCGCCGCCTTCCACCGCAAGCCTCGGAATCAGTTCACACATGGAGATGTAGAGGAAGCTTGCCGCGGACAGCGCGAGCGCGTAGGGAAGCATCCCGCGGATCCAGTCAAGCACCAGATAGCCGAGAAGGCCGCCGGTCGCGGCAGAGGCTCCCGCGAGCAGCAGAAGCCGGAAGGCCTTTTCGCGGCTGAGTCCGGAGCGGGTGAGCAGCACAAAATCCCCCACTTCCTGCGGAAGCTCATGAAGGAGAATGCCCGCCGTAATGGCCCAGCCAAGGTGCGGCGAGACAAGAAACGAACTCGCGATCACGATGCCGTCCGTAAACGTATGCAGAGAGTCACCGATCACGATCGGCCACACTCCGCGGATCCGGAGAGAGCCGTCTATCGGCTTCTCGCAGCCGTGGCTGTGGTGATGCAGATCGAAAAGCTGCTCAAGCGTAAAAAGCAGCACGCAGGCTGCCCATAGCGCGATGCCGATGTGACGGGGATCCGCCGCGTGCTCGAATGCCTCAGGCAGCAGGTGAGTGAAGGCAAGCGTAAGGAGAAGACCGGTGGAAACGCAGGAAAGCCCTGCGCCCCAGCGGTCCAGAATGCGGCCGTTCAGCGAATACGCTGTGACAATCGCGATGACAGTCGCGAGAAGGCAGGCCGAGATAATGGAAAAAAGCAGCATGTTCTGACGGTTACGGTCCTTACGGTCTCGGAGCCGAGTACGGGGCGTGGGCGAGACCCTTCAGAAGCACAATCAGGGCCCCAGATCCGCCGTCAATTTCCTGCGCTTCAGCAAACGCCATCACGCAGTCACACTGCTTCAGCCACCGGCGCACCTTTTCCTTCAGCACTGAGTGTCCGCCCTCGCTTCCATACCCCTTTCCGTGAACGATACGGACACAGCGGGCTCCTGATTTCTGCGAGGCCTTCAGAAACTGCATGACGGCCTCACGCGCCGGATCCACCCGAAGACCGTGGAGATCAATGTGGTTCTGCACGGTCCAGTCGCCGCGGCGCAGTTTTTTGCAGATATCCGGCGGCAGGCCGTCGCGCCAGAAGCATCGCCCGTCCTCACTCTGCAGGAAGGTGAGGGGATCAACATCGTCCGAGATGGAGGCCTGAAGGACTGCCTTATGCTCAGCCTGGGTCTGACGGGGAATCGGTGCGGGTTTCGGGTGAGGAAGCTCCGCGCGCTTTTTTGTCCGGATCGGTTCCACGCCCATATTGGACATAGCGGATGCGAACGTCTGGGCGTCATGGGCCTGCTTTTCCTTCAAAGCCTGAGCGCGTTTCCGCTCTTCCTCTGCGGCCCGGGCTTTCTCCTCAAGCTCCTTGCCGATTTTCTTCAGATCCTGAAAACTGCTGAGTGTTGTCATTCTGATGCCTTAAACCTAACCGGACGGTATTGCGATTTTAGCGGTCGAGCGCCTCAAGCCACTTCTGAGCGTCGAGCGCGGCCATGCAGCCGGTGCCCGCCGAAGTGATGGCCTGGGCATAGACCGGATCCTGCACATCGCCCGCGGCAAAGACTCCGGGGACTGACGTCGCAGTCTTCGCGTCGGTGCCGCGGCCCGTGACAATATATCCGTTTTCAAGCGCGAGCTGTCCGGCGAAGATATCGGTGTCCGGCTTGTGGCCGATCGCGATGAAGACGCCGTCCACCTTGATTTCTTCCGTTTCGCCGGTAGATGTGCTGCGAAGCCTGAGGCCGGTAACCCCCATCTTGTCGCCAAGCACCTCATCCACTTCACGCTCCAGGTGAAGGATGATCTTTCCTTCTTCCACGGCTTTCATAATCCGGGCGACCTCAATCGATTCCGCACGGAAGGTGTCACGGCGGTGGACGAGATGCACGACAGAGGCGATGTTTGACAGGTAGAGCGCCTCGCTGCAGGCGGAACTTCCGCCACCAACAACAGCCACAGGCTTCTTGCGGTAGAAGAATCCGTCACAGGTCGCGCAGGCGGAGACCCCTTTGCCGCGGAACGCGGTTTCGCTCGGCAGACCGAGGTACCGGGCAGAGGCGCCGGTCGCGATGATGACCGCGTCAGCTGTGTAGACACCCTGGGTGCCGGTAAGGGCAAAGGGCTTGGCGGACAGATCAGCTGAGGTGATGACATCGTTCACCACCTTGGTGCCGAAGCGCTCAGCGTGCTTCGCCATCCGGTCCATCAGCTCCGTGCCGAAAATACCCTCAACGGCACCCGGCCAGTTATCGACTTCGTTTGTCGTAGTCAGCTGACCCCCGGCCTCGAGACCGGTGATCAGGGTGGGATTCAGCCCCGCCCGGGCGGCATAAATCGCGGCGGTCCAGCCCGCAGGGCCTGAACCAAGGATAATAACGGGGCTATGCAGAGAAGAAGTCATTTTGTGTTCCTGTAAATGGCACGCATTTTTCTGTATGTTAATTAAAGCCCGCTTTTCAGGAGAGGCGCCTTGGGGGAAAATGGCAGAATTTCTCCGCTTTGCGCTTTCATATAATGGCACCCATGACTAAGAATCCTTCACCTTCCACCAGTGTGAAAAGGCGCCGCGCACCGGTCGTCCGTCCGTATCTCAGACAGTCCATGAAGCAGACTGAGGCACCGAAGCGGAGAGATTTCACCGGTGTGAGACGTTTCCTCACGCGGATCAGCCGCGGAGCAGTCTGGCTCGTGATTGCCATACTGATCCTCCTGCTCACGGTTGCGCTGGCGACTTACAGTCCGGCGGACCCCGGTTTCTCAATTTCCATGCATGTTGATCAGGTGGAAAACTGGCTCGGCCGGACCGGAGCCTGGATCTCGGACGCCCTGATCTATATGTTCGGGGTGTCCTCATGGTGGCTTGTGGTGACGGGCGTGTTTTCGCTTCTGTCGCTGGCTCTCGGATCGAGGCGCTCAGATAAAGTCCGGGAGCAGGAGCGAGGGCTCTCATGGATCGTAAGCATCATCGGTTTCGTCTGCCTGATGTTTGGTTCCTGCTGCCTCGAGCGGTTCCTTGAGCTTGGAGTCTATGGTCTGCTTCCCGCGGGACCGGGCGGCGTTGTGGGGCATTTCTTCAGCCGCCCGATTGTTCACACAATCGGTGTCTATCCCGCAATGGCGGTCTTCCTCGTGATGGTCATTCTGGGTGCCTCGCTGCTGTTCCGTTTTTCCTGGATGGATATCTGCGAAAGGATCGGCACAGCGATTGACACTGTTCTCCATTGGGGATCAATCCGCAGAGCGGAGGCTGAAGACCGGCGGATCGGCGAACAGGTCCGTCAGGAAAAGAGTTCAGAGACCCTCCCGGTGAAGCACGAAGTGAGTATTGAAAAGGCACCGGCAGCCGCGACGCCGGAGGCTGAGCACGAGGACGTCGCTGGTGACGCGGATGAATCTTCCGCAGCAGAGGCTCCGAAGCGTCCGGCGACAAGGCCCTCCGCTCCCATTCCTCTCAGAACTGATCTCCCCGCCGGTCCGAGATTCCCGCTCTCTGTACTCGATCCTCCGGATCCGGAAGTGGATACGGTGGATGAGGATTCTCTCGCGCTCACATGCCGTCTTATTGAATCGAAACTGAAGAGTTTCGGCATTGATGCGGCTGTGGTTGCCGCCCGCCCCGGTCCCGTGATCACGCAGTTTGAGATTCAGCCTGGGGAAGGCGTGAAAGGATCCCGTATCGCGGATGTCTGTGATGATCTTGGCCGGGCCCTCGGTGTCGGCAATCTCCGTATCGTGATGAGTCTCCCCGGCACGACGAGCATGGGGCTGGAAATGCCAAGCGCCAATCGTCAGACGGTCAGGATTTCCGAGATTCTTGCGTCCGAGGAATTCACAAACTCAAAGTCGAAGCTCTCCCTCGCGCTTGGCAAAGATATCGCGGGCAACCCCTACGTGGTTGATCTCGCGAAGATGCCGCATCTGCTGGTTGCCGGTACGACCGGTTCCGGGAAGTCAGTCGGCATCAACGCCATGATTCTGTCGATCCTTTACCGCAGCACCCCGGACGAAGTCCGCTTCGTGATGATCGATCCGAAGATGGTGGAATTTTCGCCTTATGAAGGGATTCCGAATCTGCTCTGCCCGGTGGTAACAGATATGAGCAAGGCTGTGAACGCTCTGCAGTGGCTGACCCGGGAAATGAACCGCCGCTATTCGCTCATGCGCCGCGTTGGTGTCAAGCGATTTGAGGCGTTCAATGAAAAGGTGAAGGAAGCGGAGGAGCAGGGCCGCCCGATCTCAGTGCCTTCGGCTTCCAATCCTGATGAGATGGAAGAGCTGAAACCCTGGCCTTATATCGTGGTTGTGGTGGATGAGCTCGCTGATCTGATTCTGGTCGGCTCCCGCCGCGAGGTCGAAGTCCTCATCACGAGTCTCGCCCAGAAGGCCCGCGCGGCCGGTATCCATCTGATCCTTGCGACCCAGAGGCCGAGCACCGATGTGGTGACTCCGCTGATCAAGGCCAACATTCCGGCACATATCGCATTCCAGGTGGTGACCCGCTACGACTCGCAGGTGATTATGGGTGAGCCGGGAGCGGAGAACCTGATCGGAAACGGCGACATGCTGTTCCGCGTCCCCGGCATGAGCTCCATGGTGCGTCTGCAGGGCTGCTATGTTTCAGACCATGACGTGGACAGCGCGGTGGCTGAACTGAAGAAATACGGCAGCCCCGAGTATGTGGATGACGTCATGGAGAAGGTGGAGCCGGAAGCGGGTCCCACGCAGAACGGCGGTGAGTCAGATGCCCTTTACGACAAGGCGGTTGAGATTGTGCTGTCCACCAAGCGGCCGACGATTTCTTCTGTCCAGCGTCATCTTTCAATCGGGTATAACCGCGCAGCCAATCTGATCGAAGCGATGGAAAAAGCCGGTATTGTGTCAGCCCCTGATTCCTCAGGAAAGCGTACGATTCTCACCCCTGTTGGACCGGATTAACCAGAGACTCCGCGCAGTCTCTCATCAACCGTAACGGAAATTTGCAATATGACAGAACCTTCTCAGGTAGATTTGAACCGATACAGCTTCAGGCTCGTGCTTGGGCGGACCGATTCAGGCGCCATCTGGCCGCTGGCTCTTCATGAGAGCCATGGAATCATCGCCTCGGGCTCTGACGCGGAGGCGCTGCGGGCTCTCGCATCGGCTCAGCTGGAGAGTCTTTTCCATCAGGAGTGCGTCGGAAACGCCGAGCTTATCTGGGCTGGTCAGACGCTGCCCGCCTGGGCCGAGGGACGGAAGGATGTGACCGCGGTTTCCGAACCGGCTGAGATTTTTTCGCGGCTCGAAACCTTTGTCGAGGAACAGAACCGCCGTTTTGATGTGATGCATGAGGCTGGCTCCAATAACCTCCCGCATTACAATGCGGCGTCTGCCGCGGCCGGGCGTGACCTGCTGCCCTTCCGGATGTTCTTCATTGAGGATCTTCCGGGTACGGTATCCCGTCTTGGTCACACCTTCCTCGATAAGCTCTGCTACGCGGCACGGTACGGAAGAGCCTGCGGCATGCTTCCGTATGTCTGCACGCAGAATCCGGCGCCCGAAGGACTGCCGGCGCTCCTGAAAGCTGAAGTGGGTGATCGTGTCTGCCTCCGGGTGCCGAGCCGCCGTGATTCTGTCATGGCGCTGATGGCGGTGGGGGCAGAGACGCTTTCCGACGGCGAACTCCTTTACCGAAATGTCGAGGAGAAAGAAGAGGCCGTCAGGCTTCACTATTGATTGGGACAGAATCAGATGCAAAAAAATGCGTGTGCGGCGCTTGCCACCGCATTGCTTCTCGGCAGTTTTTCCATTCCTTCGCTTGCCTCCGGAACGGAGCAGCTCGCGTCGTTCCTGAAAGGGACTCATTCGGCGAGCGGATCCTTCTCCCAGGTGACCGCGGACCGGAAGGGAAAGACCGGACAGGCCATGTCCGGGGTATTCAAATTCCAGAGACCGGGAAAGTTTGTCTGGAATTACGAAAAGCCCTACGAGCAGGGCATTTACTGCAACGGCCGGACGATTTCTGTCTGGGATCCGGATCTGAGACAGGTGACGGTGAAGGCAATTGCTTCCTCCATGCCGTCAAGCCCGGCGGCCATTCTTTTCGGAAACAATGATTTCCGGCGCGATTTCACGGTGAAGGATGCCGGCACGAAGGATGGTCTTGAGTGGATCGACGCTGTGCCGAAGCTGCACGATACGAGTTTCACCGATATCCGCATCGGATTCAGGGATGGACTTCCCGCTGCGATGACGCTTAAAGATTCGTTTGGACAGACGATTACGCTTCATATGTCTGATATGAAAAAGAATCCTTCTATCAGCAGCTCAGCGTTTGAATTCCGTCCCCCGAAAGGGGCGGAAATTCTCCGTCAGTAAAAGCGCAGTTTTTCACGAGAATCCCCGCAATATTCTTATAATCAAAGAATCTTAAGAATTAAGGGTCGATGGGCCTCGTGCCCCTTGATCCGTTGCTGGGGGTCCTTGATGGATTTCAACATGCGCGTCCAGCGCATTGATCAGGCCATTCAGTCGGACGGCATCGTCCCACTGGAAGGTCTGCTCCGTGCGACTGGGAGCAGTATTCCGACTCTCAGGCGTGACCTGAAGTATATGCGTGGGAAGCTGGGCTTTCCCATTGTTTATTCACGGAAAAATAACGGCTACCGCTATGGAAGTGAGAGCGGCGGAGAGCCGGTCCGTGTTCCCGCGGAAGCGGTGCTTCCGCATCTCTGGTTTTCGCCCTCTGAACTGCCAGTCCTTCTCGCCGGCTACAAGTCGCTTCGCCGATTGCTCGAGAGCGGTGCCTTTTCTCGCCTTACCGAGGCGGAGGCACGGGCTGAACTCGCCCGGATTTATATGAAGCTCGGCTCTGGTGACAGAGAAAGGAAAGAGCTTCTGAAACGTGTGACTCTCGAGGAAGAACCGGAGTCGATTCCGGAGGCCGGCGTTTTTGAAACCGTGGGGCATGCTCTGGTTTCTCAGCGGCGTCTGTCTGTTTCAGTGATGCCTGGCGTCAGCTCGCTAGAAATTTCCCCGCTTCGGATGATTTCCCGCAGAATCGGCTGGCTGCTTGCTGTCTGGATGCATGAGGCTTCCGCGCTTGCGCTGCTTCCGGTTGACCGGATTGTGTCAGCCCGTGAGCTTCAGACCCGCACCCATTTCGTATCGCAGAGAGGGCTCGCTGCTTTTCTGGAGAACGCATCATGACAGAAGAGCAGAAACGCCGTCACGGTCACCGTCCTCAGAAACAGAGAAAGAAACAGGAACTGCCGGAGATCTTTTTCTGCGGCGATCCGCATGGAGAGTTTTCCCAGATTCTGTCCGCGGCGAGAGACTACAAGCCGGCGGCCATGGTGATTCTCGGTGATCTTCAGCCATCAAAGCCGCTTGAGGAAGTACTGGCGGAAGCCATGGCATTTACGGAAATCTGGTGGATTCCGGGGAATCACGATACCGATTCTGACGCGATTTATGACAATCTCTGGAAGAGCCCGCTTGCGGCACATAACCTGCACGGCCGTGTCGGCAATGTGAAAGGGGTTCGGATTGCCGGGCTCGGGGGCGTGTTCCGGGGGCAGATCTGGATGCCGGACGGAAAGCCGAACTATGCCTCGGTTGGAGCTTTTCTGCATCGGGTTGGGAAAAACAACACGTGGAGAGGTGGACTGCCGAGGCGTCATCGCTCCTCTATTTTCCCTTCCGTCTATGAAAACCTGTCCCGTCAGCATGCGGATATCCTTGTGACGCATGAGGCGCCGTCCTGCCATCGGAAAGGGTTTGCCGCGATTGACCGTCTGGCGATGGATCTTCATGTGAAATGGCTGTTTCACGGCCATCAGCATGAAAGTATCAGCTACGGCAAATACAGCGGCATTCAGGTCTGTTCGGTAGGGCTCAGAGGGATTGTGAATCTGCGGGGAGAGGTAGTGGTCGAAGCGCAGATTGACCCCAAAGATGCCGCCGCGCTTGAAGCGCGGGGCGACGCCGTTGTTGAGACGAAAGGTGAAACCTCTATCCTCGTCTTTCCGGATAAAGCCGGGAGCCGCGGCCAGGGCCTGTCGGGCAAGGTAATTGCCCAGCCCTGGCGGAGTCTCGATCAGACGTCAAACAGGCCGAAGAAGGGCTGAACCTCAACGGTTTCCCCGGGCTGAACAATGTCGCGGTCTGCATCCAGCCAGACGATGCAGTTTCCGCGGCAGAGCGAAGTGAGCATGGCCGAGGACTGCATTCCGGTGCTCTTGACCACGCAGACGCCGTTTTCATTGATACGGAAAATTCCCCGCTGCATTTCATAGCGGCCGAGGCGTTTTTTGAATCGGCCTTCGGCGACGGCAGTCAGAGTTACGGGGCGAAGGTCACCGGACTCACCGCCGGTTCTGCGAATAGCGGCACGGGCGTATTCGAGATAGGTCACAGCGGCTGCTACTGGATTCCCCGGCAGGCAGAAGAGCGGCTTGCCGCTGATTACGCCTACCGCCATCGGCCGGCCCGGACGCATGTTGATTTCCCAGTCGAAGATCTCGCCGCTGTGAGAGATGACGAAACGGGTGAAATCCGCTTCACCGACAGAAACGCCGCCGCTTGTCAGTACGATATCAGCCGTAAAGGCTTTTTCCAGGGCGCTGAAAAGCGCATCCGGGGAATCCTTCACAATGCCAACGCGGATTACATCAGCGCCTGCCTTCTTTGCCAGGGCTTCAAGAGAGAAGGAGTTGGAGTCATAAATTTCACCATCCTTCAGCGGAGTGCCCGGCTGGACCAGTTCATCACCAGTCGCGAGAATGGCGACAACCGGTTTTCTGAATACACGGACCGTGGGAATACCAAGGGTAGCCAGTAGTCCGATCTGCGGAGGAGTCAGACGAAGCCCCTTCGAGAGGGCCACTTTGCCAAGCGCAAGCTCTTCCCCCTTCAGGCGAACGTTGTCTCCCTGACGGATGCTGGCTTCAAAAGTGACTGTATCGCCGTCAACGGAGGAAAGCTCCTGCTGAATCACGGTGTCACAGGAGGCAGGAACAACCGCCCCGGTCATAATCCGGATACATTCGCCGGATCCCAGTTCACCCTCAAAAGGATGTCCAGCAAAAGATTTCCCCGCAACCCGGAGAGCTCCGGAACCATCGGCATTGAGATCCGAGAATCTCATCGCATAGCCATCCATCGCGGAATTGTTGGCTTCAGGAACATTAACGGGGCTCGCAACGTCCTCTGCCAGAACGCGGCCAAGAGCGTCGGCAATCGGAAGCTGTTCCGTTTCAGAAACGGCGTGGCACAGTGAATCAATGCGCGCCCTGGCTTCGTCGGCCGTGATTGAAGGGCGGTGGGGATAATTGGGCATGCTGCCTCCATTTACTAGCTATGAGCAGAAAGTTACGGAAAGTTTAGTCGAGCAGGCGTTTGATCAGAAGCTTTTCGTTATTAGTCCGGAAGGATAAGATGAATTGAGAAAAAATTTTTTAAATTTTTTCTCAATAAAAATTAAATGCTTAATGGCAAAATATCGAAATAATCAACTTCAGAGCAAAAAAAATTTGCATTTTTAAAATTGAGAGGGTAAGATACTCATCCTGTCGCTGCGATGCAGTGACGATCTTTAAAAACTGAATAACGAACCGATAAGCGTGAGCATCTGGTTTTGAAGAGCTTCAGCTCATAAAAAATCAGGTGCTTGAAAAGACGAATGGAATGATGCAGAAGTGAATAA
>OGDU01000285.1_pt1 | contig 52983 bp, 56 predicted proteins | sample 1570371 | NCBI WGS metagenome assembly OGDU01 (sample SAMEA2581977, study PRJEB24529) | metagenome | biome: Human gut stool | place: China | collected 2011
ACTGCATAAAGGTTCGCCGGGTGTTCAACTTATTATTGCAATTCGGGAAAATTTTCGGATTAAAGTTTCATATAGGTAGATTGCAGCCATCCCGGCTGCTTTTTTGATGGATTTATTCTCATGCAAATTCCCCCTCCTCTCCTGTTAACCATTCTTACCCTCTGCCTTATCTGTGGCTTATCTTTTGCCTATTAAGAGTTCGCCCCTCTCCATTTCGGCCGATGATTACTGGCGTTTTCTGTTCAATCCCTTCTTAATAACACATAAAACAAAAAATTTATAGCAGACTTTTCTTTTCTTATTTTTAGACGGACACTGGATTGTCCACCTCGAGTGATAAAATTATTTTAGATTTAAACGAGTTCACAATAAAAATTCAATAAGTGATTGAACCTTGGAATTAAGATTTCTTACCTGTCGTCTGATCTGAAGGGAGGAAGAGTGATCATGGGTGACATCATTATTTTGGCGATTTAAAGTTTGTGCTGAGGTTGCTGAATGGTAGTTATAAAACTATAACTATAAACATTTCAGGAGAGAGGGTGAATGAGATGGTAGGGAGCGAAAAGGCATACAGCAAGCTGTTTGCATCCAACACCGATTGCATGAGACCGATCGGCGGGAGCTGCGTAGGCAATTGCAGAAAAACTGGTTCCAACAGTGACTGCATGAGACCTATCGGTGGGAGCTGCGTTGGAAACTGCAGAAAAACCGGCGGAAACGTAACAATTAAATGGTAATTGAAATCTACCGCGCAAAGGTCTTTGATTCTTATCAGAGGCCTTTGTTTTCATATAAGGAAGAATATGGGAGGGGCTTGGCATGGAAGAGGCGAGAGTGGAAGTAAATCCGGATAAGGTGTATTCGTTTCCGGCAGATGTGACGGCAGTGCCTTATGAGGGTTGTCTTCTTTTGATAACTCCGGAGAACGGGAATTGGATTGTGATCGAGAATCAGGTGCAGGCGGATATGGCAAAGATGCTGTCACAGAAGGTTCCCCTTCGTCGGGTGCATGAGGCGTTTCCTGAGAATGAAGCGGACTTGGAGCATGTTGTCGGCGAGCTGGAAGGCCGCCATTTCTGCGAAAGGATCGATTCGGAGGAGGATGATTTCACGCTCCGCATTTATCTGACGAATGCCTGCAATCTGCGCTGCCGCCATCGTTTCATGTATGCAGCGCATTCTCTGGAGCATGAGCTGACGTATGAGGAAATCATCGACCTTCTGGACAAGAGCCGTGCCAATCACTGCTCGAAGGTCATTTTCACGGGCGGCGAGGTTGCGCTGAAGAAGCGTTTCGTGGATATTCTCCGCCATGCGCATGATCTGGGGCTTTACGTCCAGGTATTGTCGAACGGCGTTCTCTGGACGGATGAGATGATCAAGGAAACGGCCAATTACATCGACGAGATCCAGGTCAGCATCGACGGGTTCGATGAAGCGTCGAATGCCAGGATCCGCGGGGCCGGCACGTTCGAGCGTTCGCTTCATACGATTGAGAAGTTTGTCCAGGAGAAAAAACCCTTCGTCAGTGTCATCACAACGCCTCTCTATGGTTTCCGTGAATTGTACAAGGATAAGTACATCGCCTTTGGTAAGGAGATGATCAAACGTTTCGGGACGGATCATTTCCTCGTCATCTACGGCAAGGAACTCCTGAACGGCCGCGATGTGAAGGCGAATGTGGAGAAGAACAAAATCATGACGAAGCTCGTGGACGAGATCTATGAGGAAATCTATCCGAATGCAGAGCTGAATACCTTTGTCGTCAATCACAAGTACGGACGCATTTACAGGAACTGCGGCTACGGCGGACTGACTGTCAATTCAAATGGCGATTTCTTCTTCTGCGGCCGCGTGTACGAGGTGGGCTGCTATGGAAATATCCGAACAACGGATTTCCAGGAGGTCCTCAAAAAGAGGAAAACGGCGCGTCAGAAGACGTACGTGGACAATATCCTCCCCTGCCGCGACTGCGATATCCGCCTTGTCTGCGGAGGCAACTGCCGCGTCTCGGAGATCCCGGAAGTCACTCATGTGGAGCTGGATGAAAAGACGCCTGTCTTTGAAAGGACATGCGAAGATGTGTACAAGGAAAATCTGTACCGCCTGATGGTCGAATCCAGTGAATTCCTGTATTGGTAGGAGGTCAAATTGATTATCTCTAAATACGTGCACCGCTTCCCTTTCGACGGCTATACCGCATACTATCACAGCCTGCGAATGAAGCCTGTATTTCTTACGACAGAGGAAGCAGAAGTCTTTGAAGAGGCCATGAGAAATGGTGTGAAGCCTCCCCTTTCCAATGAAACGCTGGAGGCCCTGAAGGAGTATCTCATCGTCACAGACAGTGATGAAGGCATCATCGACTATGTAAGGAGCCATGTACCGGATCCTTACATCTGCCTTGCCTACTTCGTCCTTTCTGAGCAGTGCAATCTGGCATGCAAATACTGCTTTCTCGGCAATGCTGATATCGAGGCGCCCAAGGTCACAAAGTATCCGATGAGCCATGAGACGGCCGACAAGGCCCTCGCCTTCTTCGCCCGCCAGACGAGAGAAGACATGTCCCAGTTCAATGATGAGAAGGAAATCATCTTCTACGGCGGTGAGCCTCTCGTCAATTTCGACACACTGAAATACGTCGTCGAAAGGAGCCGGTACTACCAGGAGCAGCATCTGCTTGGCCCGAAGCTGAAATTCTCCATGATTACGAACGGCACTCTCCTTAATGAGGAAATCGTCCAGTTCCTGATCGATCATAAGATCAACGTCTCCATTTCCATCGACGGCGCGGATGAAGCCAAGAACAGCAACCGCGTCCTGAGAGCCGGCGGCCTGGCATTCCCCCACATCATCAGGAAGCTTCGCCTCGCCCAGTCCATGGGACTCCGCTTCGGCCTCTCCATCACGCTTTCTGAGGAAACGATCAAGGATGTCCAGTCGCTGATCAATCTTCTGGACGACCTTGACGTTGATTCCGTCTGCTTCAACATTCTCCTGAAGTCCAAGAACTTCGGCGTTGAAAAGAATTACTACATCAATGCCACTGATTTCATCATTGATTTCTACGAAAAGACGAAGGACAAAGGGGTCTACGAGGACCGCTTCATGAGGAAACTGAAGGCCTTTGCTGAATCCGGCCTCTACTTCTCTGACTGCGCTGCCACGTCCGGCAGTCAGATCGTCATCACACCTGACGGCCAGGTCGGCATCTGCCACGGAGCCATGGAAAAGAGAGAGCACTTCATCGGATCCATTGACGACGAGAATCTCGTCGTCGGCAAAAATGCGGAAGTCAATCACTGGAATCATCTGAGCCCTGTCTTCAAGGAAGAATGCCAGAACTGCGAAGCCCTTGGCATCTGCGGAGGCGGATGCCCTGTCAATGCACAGAAGCTGAACAATACCGCATCCATCGATGCAATAGACAAAGCCTTCTGCATCCATGCAAAGAAGGTCCTCGAGTACCTCATCGGAGAGCTTTTGAAATACTCCGTCAGGGAAGCTGAGGAATGTGTGTAAAACCGGCATCCATCAGAAAAGAGCAGTCCCCCCGGCTGCTCTTTTTTCTTGGTTTAAACAAAAGATAAATCTTTCTCTTTTCTTTTGCGCTTTTATCAAATCCGCGTTCTCTCCCCGTTTACAATAAATCTTCATTTCTAGTATAATAGATAGTACTAACATGCGATTCTTTTATAAGCTTAATAGATAGAGCCAGGCAGGTCGTGTCTGGCGGGAGGTTTTAATGGCTTCTTTTTGGATGCGGGGACGCACTAGGGCCGCCGGGGTTTTGCTGCTATGCCTCGGTCTTTTTGTGTTCCTGATTTCCGGATGCGGGGATGCTATCAAGAAGGCTGAGATGTCAAAAAATCCGTACGTTTCGTATGCGGATCTTTACAAGTCCGATCCATTGAATCCCAATTATGCTTTTTATTATATGAATGAGACAATCGGGGATAAATTCAATGCTGAACGCAAAGAAGTCGCAGCTTTTGACGAGAAAAAAGGAAAGGAAATCCCAGTGCAGGAGGTTGCGATTGTATATGGCTCGCAGTGGCAGGTTTCGACAAATCCTGCTGCGCGGATAAAGTACCGCGGCGAGGTGCAGAATGGAAAGCCGGAAGGCCTGGGAATCCTTTACTCGGACGGGAAGCCGTTCTACAAGGGCCATTTCAAGAATGGGAAATATGACGGATACGGACAGTATTTTGACAGGATGACGTTTGATTTGGAGAATTACACGAAATATTCGCGTCCGGGTTCGGTAACGCCGCTGCAGGGGCTTTTCACGTACGAGAAGGCTTCTGAGATTTCCTTTACCGGATATGCGCTGAGATATGAGGGCATGTACAAGGACGGCCTCCCCCATGGTGCTGGCATTTTATATGCATACGGAAAAATGATGCCGGCGCTGAAGGAAATCGACCAAAAGGCACTGGCGGAAATGAAATCAAATATGGATAAGCGGAGACGATCGCTATCCATTGCCGATTACACGAGGATGAATGATCAGCACCGCGTGCTCCGGGTGCAGTACGAAGCGAAGGTGATGGATTACCTGAATACCTGGCAGAAGGCGCATCCTTTGGCAAAGATTACCATACCTGAGGGCTTTGCGCTGGCAGATGCTCTGGAAACGTATGACATGCCTGCTTACGTCAGGGATCATCATATGAATGAGGAAATCGGAAAGAAGCTCCTTGAAATCCAGAGAGAGTATCAGGATGCGCTCGTCAAGGAAGGCCTTGAATACCCGACGGTTTCTCTCGTCAATGATGAGGTGGAAAAACTCTTCGTCCACATCCCCTTCATCGTCGGCACGTTCTCCGGACCGAATTATGTAGAAAAAGGGACGGAATATTCTTATCTTGGCAACAAACTCTTTGAGGGTGAATTCCAGGGACTCAGCTGGTATCAGGGAAAGCAGTTCTTCACGGACGGCACGGTGCAGTATGAGGGCTACTTCAATGACCGGAATGAATACAACTGGAGAGGCACACTCTATGACAGCTATGGGAATATCGTCTATGACGGCAAGTGGAAAGACGGTACTTATCACGCGAAGTAAAAAAAATAAGTAAAAACACTAAAGGGGTTGTAGAAATGATTGCACATTTCTACAGCCCCCTTTCTTTATTCCCCATAGACAGCGGGACGTCTATTATTTATACTTAATATATATTTCGAATTCTTTAGTACAGAAGGGCCGGGCGGGGAAGGTCTGGTTTGAGGTGTATGATGAGCGCTGGTTGGACGCGTTTCCGTGGATGGGCGTTGTGGATGGTGATGCTTGTCCTTGGCATGGGTATGCTGTTTGCGGGATGCGGAGATACGAAGTCGTCGGTCTCCGGGAATCCCTTTTCTTCGTATGCAGATCTTTACAAGAGGGATCCGCTGAGTACGAATTATGTCTTCTATTACATGAATGAAAAGATCGGCGATGAGTTCAACGACGATCGCAAGGCTGTCGGGCTTTTAGAGTCGAAGAATGAGAAGTCGGTGCCGGTCAAGAGCAGGCGGAATTCGATCAATGGGAAAGAAAAATGGTTCCTCAGTCGGAATCCGGATTCGAAGGTGACGTACAAGGGCGAAATGAAGGATGACAAGCCGGATGGTCTGGGCATCCTCTATGTCAAGGGGCGCGCTTTATATAAAGGGTATTTCAAGAACGGCCAGTACGATGGCTATGGCCAGTATTACGACACGGTCGTGCTGCCGCTCAGCAATTATACGAAGTATATGCGCCCCGGTGAGGAAATGCCGCTGCACGGGCTCTTCCGAAAGGACCAGTATTCTTCGGCCAGTCTTACGGGAAATGCGCTGAAGTACGAAGGAAATTTCAAGGAAGGCCACACTGAAGGCGAGGGCATCCTTTATGAATACCACAAGCTGAAGCCGAAGCTGAATGAAATCGACACCGATGCGCGCGACATTGTTCAGGAAAAGAAGGAGGAGTGCAAGAAGAAGCTCTCCATTTCCGAATACACGAGGCAGAATGCGCTGCACAGGGAGCTCCGGACGGAATATGAGGCGAAGATTATCAATGTCCTGAATGCGTGGCTTGCCCAGCATCCGGGCGCGCAGATCATCATGCCGGATACGTACGATCTGAGCCAGATTCTTGAGACATACGATATGGACAAGATTGCCAAGGATCATTCGATGGGCAGTGAAATCAAGGATAGTCTGCTCTCGATCGAGCAGGAATATCAGGCCCGTCTCATCAAGGAAGGGCTCGAATATCCGTCTGTCACTCTCATCAATGATCAGGTGGAGAATATTTTCAAGGCGATCCCTTTCATCAAAGGTGAATTCAAGGGCATGAGCTACATCGAAGAAGGGATGGAATACTCTGCTGATGGTTACAAACTCTTCACCGGTGAATTCAGCGGCACCCGCTGGGAGGAAGGCAAGGAATTCTACCCGGATGGCCATGTGAAGTATGAAGGCGAGTTCAACGGCAAGAACCAGTATGACGGCAAGGGCACGATGTATGACGAAAGCGGTGACGTTTCCTACAAAGGATACTGGAAAGACGGAGATTACAACGTGGCTTAAAAATAATAAAGGGGCTGTGACAAAATGTGCAATCTTTTTGCTACAGCTCTTTTTATGCTGGTATATTCAATTAGAAGATAATCCAACACATTTATATATTTGTGTTATCTGAAAACCTCAAAACCTCGCTGCGCTCGAAGGAAATGAACCTCCTCAGTCGCCTACGGCGCCAGCTCCCCCTACGGGGCAAGCTCAAACACCCTTAAACCGAACTTCGTTCGAGAAAAGGAAAAACAGTGTTTTGATGGATTTTGTCACAGCTCCTTTTTGCGTGGACGAAACATCATTTCCTTCTGTATTCTCTTGGTGAGGAGCCTGTCTTTTCCTTGAAGAGTTTCCCGAAGTGGCTGACCTGGTGGAATCCTGCTTCGGCGGCGATGGTGCCTATGGGGTCGTCGGTCGTCTTGAGGCGCCTTGCGGCTTTGGAGAGGCGGAATTCGGTGAGGTACTTGTAGGGCGTGGTGTTCAGGCTCGTCTTGAAGCAGCGGGCGCATTCCGTCTTGCTGATGCTGGCGCTTGCTGCCATGTCTTCGAGGGTGATGTCTTCGCCGTAGTGCTCTTCGATGTACTGGAGGATCTTCTTCATGCGGAGGTGCACAGCACTTTCCTTTCGCTGCTCAGGAAGCGTGATGTTCTTCCGGAGGGTCAGCCAGAGCGAGGCAAGACGGAGGAGGATTTCGTAGGCGTAGTACTCTGTCTTTTCCTTTTCCATATCGGCCAGGATGGCGAGATTTTCATTGACGGATGTCTTCCATGCTTCCTTATTGGCGAAGGAAAGGCAGGTGATTTCCTCGTTTTCCGTGATGCTGTCGACGATGTCACGGGCGGGGCTGCCTTCATAGAAGCCAAGGAAATAAGTTGGAAAGATGAAGCTTTTGTAATGACAGTTTCCAAGTTGGCGGACGGTGTGGATGACGTTCTTATTGATGAAGAATCCCTCCCCCTCGCTGACTTTCCATGATTCATCGAGCGTTTCGAGAACGACGGCGCCTTCCAGGACATAGCCGAACTGAAGATCCTCATGCCAGTGCATGACGTGGAAGCCCGGATTTCTTGGATATGAACGGTCGTTGACGACGTCGAGGACGAGGTATGGGAAATCTGTCTGGCTGTTCAGATTGATGGAATTGATGTATTTCTCTCTTTCTCTTGCCATGGTCCGCTCCTTTGGTTATTTTGTGATAGTTTCCAGTGGTTTTATCATATTTATAGTTGTTTTTCTGTCATATAATTATAGTGCGCTCAGGAAGAAAGTCAAGATTCGGGTATACGCGGTTATTTCCGCGGCAGGGAAACAAGACTCTTCCGGATGGCTGACAGGAATCAGCGTATCAGTCTCGCTGCTTCGTGCCAGCCGCCTGAAGGCCGGCTCCCCGTCCATCAAGTACCGCCGGTTTCCTGCCTTTCAGAATGGCCTTTTGTCCAGGAGGCCATTATCCCGGGACGAAAGAAAGGAGATCATGATGCAGTACACAAGTCACTACGAATCCCCGCTGGGCGTTATGCTCATGGCTGCGGATGATGAGGGCATGACCGGACTCTGGTTCGAAGGGCAGAAATACTTCGCCCGCCTTCTCGCTCCTGCTCACAAGGAAATGGACACCCCCATTCTCCGTGAAGCGAAGCGCTGGCTGGACGTGTATTTCTCAGGAAGGAAACCGGATTTCCAGGTTCCTATCCACATGAATGGAACGGCCTTTCAGAAGGAAGTCTGGGACATTCTCCTCACCATCCCGTATGGGCAGACTATGACCTACGGCGCCATCGCCGGAAGGATCGCAGAGAAGCACGGGCTTTCCCGTATGTCTTCCCAAGCCGTTGGCGGCGCGGTCGGTCATAATGAAATCTCTATCCTTATTCCCTGTCACAGGGTCGTCGGAACAAATGGAAGCCTCACGGGCTACGCCGGCGGCATCGACAAAAAAATACAACTATTGAAACTGGAAAAAGCGGACATGAGCCATTTCTTCATACCGAAGAAAGGAACAGCGCTCTGATCCCATTTCCATGAAAGGAAATCACATGACACAAGCTATCTCCGCGAATGAAACCGCACTTCAAAAAAAGCAGACCAGGGCACGTTACATCCTCGCCCTCGGCCACATGTGCACGGATATCAATCAGGGCACACTGGCAGCGATACTTCCTTTCCTCGTCGCTGCATACCATTATGATTACACCACCGCGGCTCTCCTCGTCATGGCCTCGAACCTTGCCGGATCCATCATCCAGCCGATTTTCGGACACATGACAGATAAGAAGAACCGTCCTTACTGCATGCTCCTTGGCGTCTGCCTGGCAGGCGGCGGCATGGCGCTCACGGGCTTCCTCTCTAATTTCTATGCCCTCTGCGTCGCTGTCATGATCAGTGGTATCGGCATTGCCCTCTTCCACCCGCAGGCAGCCAAGCTTGTCAATGCTACAAGCGGCGCCAAGAAAAAAGGCACCAGCATGGGCGTCTTCTCCTTTGGCGGAAACCTGGGCTTCACCTTGGGCCCGATTCTTGCCACTTTGGGAATCACGCTCTTCGGCCTCAAAGGCACAATCATCTTTCTCATCCCGCCGATGCTCTTCGGCCTTGCCCTTCCTCTTTTCTTCCCGAAAGACTTAGCCGTCCAAGCGGCAGCCAAGGCTAAGAAGTCTTCGGCAGAAGGGAAAGATGATGTCTGGGCCTTCTGTAAACTCGGCGTCCTCGTGACGCTCCGCTCGATCATCAACAGCGGCATCAGCACCTTCCTTGTCCTCTACATGCTTCACGTCATGCACCAGAGCGACACCGTCAGCAGTGCCATGCTGAGCTGCTACTATGCGATGTCCGCACTTTCTGCCCTCCTTGGCGGAAGACTGGCTGATTACTGGGGCGAAAAGAAGACCATCGTCTTCTCCACCACCCTCCTCGCCTTCGGCCTCATTGCATTCCCGATGGCACCGAATATTTACACAGCAGCCCTCCTCCTCATCCCGATGGGCATGGGCATCGGCCTCTGCTACAGCCCGATGGTCATCTCCGGCCAGCAGTACCTGCCTAACCACATGGGCTTCGCCTCCGGCGTCACCCTGGGCCTTGCCGTCAGCATTGGCGGCACCGTCACTCCGGTTCTCGGCCACATCGCCGACCTGAAAGGCCTCACCGGCGCATTCGTCCTCTTAGGATTCCTCGGCGCAGCCATCTGGATCACCGCTCTCTTCCTCAAGAACCTTAGAACAGAACCAGCTGCAGCACGGGCACAAACAGAGAAATAAAGATAGAAACGAAAAACTCCCGCAGGCATCATACCTGCGAGAGTTTTTTTTGATTTAAATGCTGAATCATTCTTTCAAGAAATTCCGGAATATGGTAATTCGTCATTTCACAAAATTCCAATGACTGATTCATCCGATCCATCCGCCGAGAAAACCGATTCCAACTTTCAACGATGCCTCGTACCATCCATGCTGGCGGCAGAGACCGTAACAATATTCTGATCTACAGCCTTGGCAATATATGAAACGATGTTTTTGACATCTTTGAAGTCCGTACCAATCAAGCCCGGTTTGGCCGTCAGATTAATAACGCTCTGCACGGCCTGGCTTACTACATCATCAATCTGGTTCCATGTATCTATCAAAGATTTCCTCTGTTTGTTTAATGCTTCATCCACCTTGTCGCTCGAGACAGCAAGCAATATATCTGCTTTGGATTTCAGGCAGGTAAGGCCTCGTTTGGCACGATCGTGCCGGATACGGCTCTCAAAACGGAACGGTGTAGTCACTATACCGACAGTCAGCGCACCTGCCTTTTGGGCCCAGGCTGCAATTACAGGAGCGGCCCCGCTGCCGGTGCCTCCACCCACTCCTGTGACAAGAAATACCTGATCCGTATCGTCTATGATTTCTATCAGCTTATCTTTAGCTTCTTTACCAAAATCCTCTTCGGTTTCCACAACTATGCGGTCCAAACCTGCAAAGTCATAGATCTGAATTTTGGTTGCTGCCCGGGATTTTTTCAGTTCATGCTCCCCGGTATCTACTGCCACAAAATCAACATCTTGCAACCCAGCGTCAATCATGTGGTTAAGAGCCTGTATACCCCCACCGCCTATGCCAATGATTTTAATCTCCATTTACGCTCCATGATCCCGTAATTCTGTCTCATCCTGCTATTTAAGATTATTTAGCATGAATGTCTACCACTCTATTTCAGTGTTTCTTTTTCCGCGAGCTGGATCGGAGCTACGCCGCCCATGCTTCTTGTCGGGAGGAGAAGGTAATTGGATAGGTCCGCATCTTTCGGGATGTCAAAGACGTAGACGATGCCATCTGCTGTTTCTCCAGGTCCGACGGAGGAGAGTATCCATGGGATGCTCCAGTCACCTGTGACGTCCATGAGCGCCAGGGAGGCATCAGTATCCATGCTGTAGCGGTCGCCGTTTGTTTTATCGACGACCATGAAGAAGCTGTCTGCGCCTGGCTGGCGGGCGCTGTCTCCGTTATTCGTTTCATCCACGGTGACAAGGATGTACTTGCCGCCAGCCTGCCTGTTTCCGATGGAGTCTTGTGTCTCTACTTTCGTGGCTTTATAGGTCCAGTCGTCAAAGGTGGTCTGCTGGTTGAGTTCTATGACCTTGGATTCCATAGGAAGGCCCGCCGTGAAGTTCCCCTTGTATTCGTATGTCTTGTCCCCGTTCTTCTTGTACATCCTGCCTTCGCCGTTCAGGCGGTCGTTCTTATAGGTGCCTTCCTTGACGACGCCGATGGCCGGCCATTCTGTCTTGCCCTTGCCGTCGAAGTGGCCTTCCTTGAACTGGCCTTCATAGGTCCATTCCATGCCTGAAGAGTTCTTGGAAACGAACTTTCCTTTTCCGTTCGGAATGCTCGTTTCATTGACCTCGCCCGTATAGGTTCCCGCTCTCTGTCCGAAGGAAAGATCCAGTGTGATCTGTTCGTTCTTGACAGTCTTAGCACCGCAGCCTGCCAGTGTTCCGACAGCCAGCAGGACGGCAATCCCCATGCCCAGTTTTTTCCATTTCATAATAAGCCCCCCGCTTCCTTTGAAATGATATTTCTAAAACTATATCTATATTTATCATTATACTACCTGTATAAGGAATGGTAAAGCAGAGCAAAATCAGACGTGACCCGTTTCAGACTTATGCATTTTATTGATGAGTATAAAAATTTTTGTTGATTTCTTTATTTCTATTTCTAAATCTTTCTATTAACTTACAACTTGTTTAGGAATATAATATAGTTATCAAGGTATCCACGGGTTGTGGATAGAAAAGGAGAGTCATCATGAAAAAACTGACAATGGCAATCGCAGCAGCCGGCTTAGCTCTGGCTTGTGTTTCTGTAGGCGTTCAGGCAGCAGATCCCGCAGCAGCTAACGATCCGGGACGTGACTGGAGAATCGCACTCTACAACGCACAGAAGAAGGGTGCTCCGGATCAGGATCAGAGCATCCATCTGACCGCGCAGCAGAAGGAAGAAGTCGTTCAGGACCAGAAGGATCAGGAAAAGGTAGACCCGAATGACGTTCATCAGCAGGGCCGTGACTGGAGAATCGCTCTGCAGAACGCAGCTGCTAATAAATAATTGAATAGGAAAGACCAATAGAAAAGCTTTGGAAATGCGGCATGCCGTGTTCCAAAGCTTTTTCTGATTTCAGGCGTTCTTTTTCGCGAGTTTTGCCATTTTTTCATTATGAATCTGTTCCCGGATATCCGAGATGGTGAAGATGATGATGGAGAGCCAGATGACACCGAAGCCCGTCATCTGCGTTGCATTGAACGGTTCATTGTAAAGGAAGATGCCGATAAGAAGTGAAATGGTTGGCGAAATGTACTGGCAGAATCCAAGGACGTTCAGTGGGAGGTGATTGGCCCCGACAGAAAAAAGAACGAGCGGAAGGGCACTGACGACGCCAGCCCCGATGAGGCAGACGGTATACACCGTATTTCCAATCAGGAAATGACCCGTCCCCGTCTCACCCAGATAAATGACGTAGCCAAGGAAAATCGGAAGGACGAGGAACGCCTCCAAAGTAATGCTGACGAAAGGACTGATGTGGAGTCCCTTCTTTGCCGCGCCATAGAGGGAAAATGTCAGGGCAACGCCCAGGGAAATATACGGCATGTGCCCGAGCCGGAAGCTCATCCAGAGAATGCCGCAGGCCGCGATAGCAATCGCAAACCACTTCAAGCGGGAGAGCCGTTCGTGGAAAATCAGGACGCCCAGGAAAACACTCATCAGCGGATTAATATAATACCCGAAACTGGAATCGACGATGTGGTCATTCGTCACTGCCCAGATGAAAATACACCAGTTCGCACAGATCAGAAGGCAGGACGCAATCTGGAGAAGTCCTTTCTTCTTATTATGGATCAGCTCACGAACCGTACTTTTGAAGAGGTCGATCTTCCTGAGGACGATCAGCACAGGAATCATGACGAAGAAGGACCATATGATCCGGTGCGCCAGGATTTCATACGCCCCGACGCCCTCTAAGAGCTTCCAGTAAATCGGAAGAGCACCCCAGAGCAGGAAACATGATATCGTCGCTAAAAACCCCGTTGTTCTCTCACTCATCCTGTCACCGCCTTTTCGAAAAAATATGTTTCTATTTTACTCTAAAATGAAAAGCCGCGCAAAACAAATTCTTCGTCTTTGCGCGGCTTTTTCTATGATAAATTCAGGAAGAGACTCATGTCACTACAGAACGGGTTCTTTTCTGAAATGTGTATGCTGTTCAAATCCGTAAGCAATTTCGATCAGCAGAGACTCTGTCCATGGCCTTCCCATGATTTCCATACCTACCGGTACTCCAATCGGTGCATGTTCACTCGGGGCAAATCCTGCCGGTACACAAATGGACGGGAATCCGATGGAAGAACAAAGAACGCCATTTCTCTGAAGCTGGTGATCTCCCACTTTGCAGACCAGCTGCTGCTGATGTGGATAAACCATGGCATCCAAATTGTTCTCTGCCATGATATTCATAATCTTCTTCGCCATGAGCTTCTGATTTCTAAGCTTTTTCAGGTAAGACAGAGATCCGACTTCTCTTGTCATAGCATCTTCCATATTCTCTTTCGAGAACGGATGATAGAGCCCCTGCTCCAGAATTTCCTTCATGGAATGAATCTTCCAATCCTTGGGCAGCTTTTGCAAATAACTATCCAGATCATGACGGAAATCGTCCAGATGAACGGATACTTCATTGCTTAGGTATACCTGATCAATGTTATCTTTAACAGGTATCAATACTGCTCCCTGCTCTACAAATGCTTTCAGTGCAGTTCTTACTACCTGATTCGTAGACTCATTGACTTTTTCCTTGCCAAACAGACTCTCCAGCACCCCTATTCGTTTCCCTTTGAGACCGTCTTCACGCAATGAATCAGCATATGAGCCTTTCACATGCCCTGCAGACCAGGCTGTTTCATCATCCTGTGGATCATAACCGGCAATGACCGCCAGAGTCCTTGCCGCATCTTCTACTGTCCGGCAGATAGGTCCGGCCGTATCCTGCGTCAGCGAGTATGGAACAATACCAGTTCTTGAGACAAGGCCAAGTGTCGGGCGGATTCCGACCAGTGAATTAGCAGAAGAAGGTGAACGGATCGAATTGATAGTATCAGTGCCAAGGCCGGCCAGTCCCATGTTGGATGCAATAGCCGCACCTGTACCACCTGAAGAGCCCCCCGGCGTTCTGGTTAAGTCATACGGATTTAAAGTCTGCCCCAGTATAGAGCTGATTGTTTCACCCCAAATTGCAAATTCATGAAGATTGGATTTCCCAAGAAATACAGCGCCGGCCTTTCTTAACCGCTCAGTGACAAAAGCATCATCAGGAGGCCTCCAGCCTTTCAGCGCAATCGATCCGGCCGTTGTTTCCATATCCTTCGTGTCGAAGTTGTCTTTCAGAATGGTCGGAACTCCATGCATTGCCCCCATCAAGGCATGGTGCTCTTTGACATATTCATCCATTCTTCTAGCTTCTTCTAAAGCATTAGGATTCACAGTAATCATGGCGCGAAGCTCAGGTCCCTGAAAATTAAATTTCTCTATTCTTTCCAGATACCATTTGACGAGTTCTTCGCAGGAAAATTCCCCGGATAAATACCCCTCCTGAACCTGCTTGATCGTAATTTCTTCAAAATTCCGCATATCGATCCCACCTTATGTTATAAAAATGCTGCTGCAACAAAGATAATACCGGACAAAATCATGATACCGATGGAATATCCCATAATGTCTTTCGCCTTAAGACCCGTAATGCCCAAGAGAGCAATCGCCCAGAATGGCTGAGCCATATTCGTCCATGTATTCCCGTAACCAACCATCAATGCTGTCTTGATCGGATCAGCGCCAATCAGCTTTGCAGATTCGAGAGCGACAGGTCCCTGTACGACCCACTGTCCGCCGCCGGAAGGTACGAACATGTTCACAATCGAAGCAGAAATAAAGGTCCAGAAGTAGAATGTAGTCTCCGTACTAACCCCTGCCATGCCATTTGCCAGAACAGCGACCAGTCCGGAATACTTGACAATACCCATGATGCCCGCATAAAGAGGGAACTGGAAAATAATTCCGGCAGTACCACTGACTGCATCTTTGAAGGCGACCATGTAATTAGCTATATTTCCATAGAGAAGAATCCCTCCAAACAGGAATACCGCATTAAGCATATTGAAATCCAATGCATTCAGCCCTTTTGTATAGAAAGCATAACCAATATAGGTGAACCCGAGAATTCCGAGTGCCCATGCCAGGACCGGACTGTAATTCAGAAATTCGCCTACGGTTGGATGTTCAGGTCTTCCTTTCAGATTTAAGCTTTCCTTTTCAATGGCGGCAATAGCTTCTTCATCTAATGGCTGATACAAATCAGGGCTTTTCGGAAGCAGAAGCGTTGCCATAAGCGGTGGTAAAATCGCCAGAGCTATCGTTACACCGATATTCATAGGATTCAGCATGTACTGGCTCATAGGGACAACGCCGATCAGGTTTTCCATGACATGCCCCGGGGAGGAAATGAAGAGACCAATTGACGAAGATAACATCCCCTGCCAGGTCATCTGGCCGACATAGGCACCTGCTGCCAGGAGTCCGTATTCAAAAGGAATATGCTCCTGCCTTAAGTTTTTTGCCAACTCCTTAGCAAGAATGGCTCCGACAATCAGAGACAACCCCCAGTGAATGAACGATACAATAATACTTACAAATGTTACCGTAAAGACGGCTGACTTGGCGCTCTTCGGAATCGATGCAATATGATCAATCCATTTTTTAATTGCCGGTGCATTGGCAACGCAGGAGCCCGTGATAACGATCAACGCCATCTGCATAGAGAAACCCAGCAGCTCCCAGAATCCCTTGTACCAGTTCTTAACCATCTGGAAAGGCCCCTGATCTGTTAAAGCCACGCCCAGTGCAAAAGCGATAAATGTAAGAACAATAGCGAAAATACTTGCTTCAGGCATGTACTTAAGAGACAGCCTTAGCAGTACCTGACCCATCGAGGAAATAAAGTTCCCTCCTTTGTCGTGATAGACCTCCTTAGTCATCTATCAACACTTCCTTTCTTATAAATAAAAACAGCAGAAAAGTATCACCACCATGGTGACTATACTTTTCTGCTGAAAAATGAATCCGACTTGCTGTATACTAGTATCCTTTATGAAGTTGTAAATAATGCTTATTCTCCCAAAATCTGGAATCCCACACCGATTGTCTTGTGCCCGGAAAGTTCATGCATAGCCAGATCGCCATAGAAGCAAAGAGCGAAATGACTTCCCTTGCGGACAACTGCTGCTTTGAAGCAGAAATTCTGCCCAATCGCGTCCGATGCTCTTGTACTCTGCGTAGTTTCAAGTACACAATGCGCTACCGGATGAATATGTTCCTTCTTACGGGAGATGATATCCAGATTTAGGCACAGGTTTATTACGCTTCGTATAATATGAGACTGCGAAGAAATGCCAAACCCTGAAATCATCGTCACGCCGCTGCGGATTCCCATCTCTTTATACTTGGCGATCAGCTCCTTTTCCATCTCGGCAGTCGGTGTCAATGCAAGCAAGATAGCCAGCCTGCATTCCTCTACTCCTGCCTTAGGATCAATTAAGAATTCATCAAAGTTCATAACAGCTCCTCGAAAACAACAAAAAGTAAGCCAACACAAAGCAACGCTGCTTTATATTAACTTACTTCCTTATATACTTACTATACTGATTTTAAATCTATATACTTATATTCTTCAATATTAAAATACTACGATTCCTTCAAAATTAAAAATGCAAAAAATCATTAAGGGATTATAAAAAATTGTATTATGAAAAACTGAAGAGTCCCACAAAAAAAGCAGCCGAAGCTGCTTCTGATTTCTTTTTATTCTTCGTCGACTTCTTCCAGGACATCCGCAGGTGTCGGAAAGACGGCGATGGTGAGGGCGCTGTTATCGAAGTATTCGACTTCGTAAGTGCCGTCGTCGTAGGCATGGACGATGGTGCCTTCGGTTTCAGCGGGCAGGCCTTTGTAATCAATGACAAGTCGTACGTGATCGAGTGGTTTCATAGGGAGCTCCTTTGTGGAAATGGGGCTTTGCCTCCAAGGGATGATGGGTTCGCGGTGAAAAGGGAAAAAGGTGCCTTGGGCAGTTAGTGCCTTCGCTGGACGAGGCAGCGTCCTGTCGATCGGATTTCCCGGTATTTCATCTTCATAGCGCGCCTTCCCTTTGTGAATAAACTGCGATACGAATGTGATTCTCCCGCCATTATATCCTATCCGATTTTATCGGGAAATACGGGCAGGCGTAAGATGCGGTCTTCCTTGATTCACATGCAAAAAGCTCTGGCGGTTCCGTTCCGCCAGAGCTTTATTTATTAGTATTCACCGTTATCGCAGATGAGGCCTCTGCGCTTGAGTTCGCGGCCGTATCCCCAGATGCACCACTTATCTCTTTCCTTGCAGGTTTTATTGTACCTGCGGATGGCCGCCTGATAGACGGCGAGGTGTTCTTCATTGCCATACCACTTCGCTTCTGCCTGACAGTCTTTGATGATATCTGCCTTTTCAGAGAAACCTTCTTCTACGCTTTTTACACAAAATCTTGCGATGCTGCCCACTGCATCCAAAACGCTCATCCTGCTCTACCCTCCCATCCTTTTCCGCTCTGGCAGCCCTGCCTCCCATGCAAAACTCCCAACATACGGTTTTAACGATTCGTTTATATATTCTCTATCATTGTAGCACAGTGGATTTTTATGTCAAATCGCGAAAAGTAATGCGAAATCTCTCAAAATAGTGCGGCAAAAGCGAAGATTTTCCATTTCCAGAGACATGCGAATGTCCGAAGAGGTATCGCTAAACATGAAAATGTCATTGATTTAGGAATCTTTTGCATATGTAATAAACGAAATAAAATTTTAATAGTTCGATACTGTATTTTTTATAAGGCATGCAAAAGGGACAGTAGAAATGTATAGTCATTTCGTTACTGTCCTTTTTCGGTCTATTTCTTTTCAAGTTCTTTTATCTTTTCGTCGATGGCGTGTTTCATGTCTCTTTCATAGGTATCGAAGACTTTCTTGAACATGTCGTCGAACTTGATGTCTTTGGAAATCCCTTCATTGATTCCCTGAATGAGGTCTTTGCCGTATTCATCGACGAGGGCTTTGTACTGGTCGATGACGTAGGCGCCGTTGGAGCGGAAGAATCCTGTATCCTCTTTCAGTTCCTTGATTTCATAGGCATGGGAGTACGGCTCATCGCTGCTGCTTCTTACACTGTCCTCAACGGTTTCTTCTAAATCATCTATGCCCCATGCGGAGGTCTCGAAATCGCTGAAGCAGGTCTCGTCCGCCGAGGGAGATACGAGGATTTCCTTCCATGATTCGGGCGGGTCGCTTTCATCGGGTGAGACGGCATCCCATCTGGCATAGACGGCGCCGAGGAGGTCCTGCGCTTCTTTGTTGTACTCGTAGAAATAGCTCCACGGGTTGTCTGCCGGAAGGTAGTAGGCGCTGAGGCGCTCTGCCTTGTAGCGGGCCAGGATCTGCCTGGTCATCATGCTGCGGATGTCTTCATCATAGACATGGTTCTTGAAGCATTTCCTGAGAGCCTCGTCTGCGTCGTCCCAGGAGGAAAATGTTTCTTCCGGATAGTCATAATCAAGTGGAAGGTCGGTGATGTCATACCCGGGATCGGGATGGAATTCCGGTCTTTTCAGCTTGAAATGATCTCTGAAATCTCTCATTTCTTCCAGAAGGCGTTCCTTTGATTCGGAAAGGACGCGCGAATCGGCGGTTTCCTTTTGATTGGCGAGAGGTGCAGTTCATGGATCGGACAGATTCTCTCTATTTCTTCCAGGTCGGGAAGGTCTTTATCCGTGACCATCATTCCCGGGATGGCCCGGGCGATGCCGTCTGTCGTTTCTTCTATGTATTTCTTATTGTGCAGGCAGATGCCGCAGCCGATGCACTTTTCTCCAATGATGACTCGTTTCATGATTCCCTCCCGTTAAATGCCCGCTTCGAGGCACATGGACTGGGCTTCGGTGAGGAGTTCCACCCCGCTGGCTATAAGTTCCTGTCCGTTTTCTGCAATCTTGCCCTGGCTGTCCATGATGAGAACGGTCAAAATGGTGCAGACGGCGCCGGCGAGATTGGCGCAGGTCATGAGGATATTGACGTCTTCGTCGGTGTAAGCGTATTTCTCCGTGCCTTTTTCCTGAATCAGCTGGTCGCAGGCAGCAATGGCTCTTGTGAAGAGAAGGTTCATGGCGGCGGTGATTTCTGCGATCCTGTCTGCGAACTGGCAGATGGCGCGGCAGATCTGCGCATGGCTTTCTGCCTGGGCATAGACGGCATTGGCCGCTCTCATCTGCCTGCCGGCTGCAATGAGGACTCTTTCGGAATCCTTTTTCATGGACGCACCCACGCCAAGGGTCAGAAATGCGATGCCGCCGGAAGCAGCGATTGAGGCAAGCGTCACGCCGGCCGTTGCGCCAATTGCAGCGGCGCCGATTTCAAGTCCGCCGCCGGCCGCAAAGTTCACCGGGCCTTCGAGAAGCCATGTGGAAGCGAGTTCATTGCTGCTGATACCCTCATACGACTCGATTGCCGAAACCGGCAGGTCCTTGATGCGCGCCAGATCCGTCGTATGGATGACGACAGGCGGGAGGGATTCGTAGAGGACTGTCTGGATTTTCCCGTAGACTTTGACGAACCGGGGAAGCGTGTACTCCATGATGGCCTGACGTTTCCGCACGATATTATTCAGCCGGCGCTGCATGCGGTCAGCTTCCTGTTTTTGGAGGAGCCAGCCTTCTGCTTCCCTGGCAATGGCCTCGAGCCGTTTTTCCTCGGCTTCCTCCTTCATGCTGTGGCTTTCGTTGATATCGTAAAGAAATTTCCCGATAATTCCTGCACCTACGATTAATGGAATCATGATGCCGCCCCCTTAGAATTTCAGGATCAATGGCTGATCCCACTGCGCCTTGTATTCGTCCTTGGAATGGAAAAGGACGGTCTTTCCCCAGTAAGCAAGGACCTTGTCTATGCCCTTCGTGACAGCGTCATAGTCTGTATCTGAGGAAAGGGCGCCGGTGAAGACTTCATGAAGTCCATCCCCCATGACGGAATCGAAATGAGCAAGCTCTTCTTCGGTCATCTTCTGGTATTCATCCTGGCGTTTGCGGATGATTTCTTCGACCTTCTTATAGATTTCATTAATCGTCTCGGATTTTTCGTTATACACTTCGATGGATTCCTCGCCCGCCAGAAGCTGGTTCCCCGTAAGGCCCATGGCGATCGATGCGATCATGCCGCCAAGGAGCGCGCCTCCGGTCATGCCGAGCGGTCCCAGAATGGCGCCTGCAGCAGCGCCGCATTCAGCACCTTCCCATGATGCGGCAAGGGAAGTGACGCGGTAACCGGCATCCTGGGCAAATTTCTGCCCGGTGATTTCCCCGTTCACGTACTGCTTCAAAGGCTGGCTGAGCTCAATGCCCGCCTGAAGGACGAGGACGCCTACATTCGAGCGCAGGAGCGTATTGACCAGATGGCTCGTCGTCCCTCTTGTCATCGTCAGTGCTGCCTGATAAGCACCGCCGGCTGCCGTGATCGTCCCGACGGTCTTAGCCATATCCTTGGCCGCATCATCAGCATCCTTCTTCCCCATGATGACATCGGCCGCCTGCATGCAGCTTTTGATGATCAGGGCAGGAGCTGCGATGCGGATTGTCAGGGATGCTCCCTTGTAAAACTCTCCGCCTGCTTTCTGGACGGTCTTCAGGGCGACTTTCTTGCCAAGCTCTATCTCCGCATTGGCCGCATGCGCCCCTCGTGTGAGCTTTGTCCCTGTGCTCAGACGATTTTTCATGGAAGTCAGTTCCTCCCACTCCGTCTTCGCGCCTTTAGCGGCATTCGCACGCAGGGAAGCCCAATAGAGTTTCCTGTTCGCTCCGGCATAATCTCCGCGGATCCTAAGATCTGCCTTCGCATGGAAATGGCCTATCGCTTCCGATGATGATACCAGTGCTGCCGCATCCACTCCCTCTTCTGCAGCCCCCAGTGCTGTTTTCTCCCGTTTCTCTTCGTCCATGGTCTCCACCTTGCTTTTTTATAACAAATGGACATTTTATAAGCAGTTCCTGCGATACCTTATTATCTTAATTATACAAGCCTAATAACCCTGCTTCCAATTCCTAAAAGTACCAAGATATCTATGTTTTTGTGCATAAAAGACATAGAGAAATCCCCGAAGGGAAAGGATGCCTTCCTGCCTGCATTTCTAAACTATGAAATACTTTTTTAATAATTTCTGTAAGAAATTGGAAATCGCAGCCATAAAAAAAAGAGCCGTGGAAATATGTGCATTCCACAGCCCCTTATTCCATCAGTCCCTTGAGAGGATTCCTCTCTTTTTCAGCTCGCTTCTATATCCATAGGCCCACCATTTGTCTTCCTCGTGGTATGTCTTCTTGTACTGTTCACGGGTGACCTTGTACACATCTGTACGAGCTCACGGTCATTGAAGATGCGTGCCTCGTTTTGATAGTACTCCAGCTTTTGTTCCTTACCCTTGTTTTCCTTCCATCCTTCATTTTTCAAGCTTTCAATCGCTCCCCAGAACCCCATGCAGATCCTCCTTTCTTTACTCCATCATTCTGCCCTGCACGGCACTTCGAAACTTCTCTTTACCGTTTCTTTATAAATACTTTATTATTTTATCACTATTTTTATTTATGTCAATGTTTAAATATATTCAAAAGTACCGGTGTTTTCGGGGTTTGTATAGCTTTATTTTATACAACGCCTCCGCGTGAGTTCCATAAAATATAAACTGCCTGTTATTGTGTATACTCTATTTTTGAAATACTTTATTTATATTTTTGAATGTGCTTTTACAGATTTCAAAGGAGATAGAGGAAACTGATATCTTTTACGGGACAATTTATTTTCCCCATGCAAAAAGCCTCGCAGCTCTGCCGTGGGGCTTTTCTGTCTGCTATTCAATTGTTGTTAGTCGGTCAGACCGCGTTTCTTGAGTTCATTTCTGTAGCCGCAGGCACACCAGCCGTCTTCTTCATGCTGTGTCCTTTGATAAGTCTGCTCGCTGATCTTGTACATATCGATGAGTTCACGGTCATTGAAAATCCCCGCTTCCTCTTCGTAGTACCTGATCTTCTGGTACCTTGTCTCTGGCTCTCCCTTAAATCTCGCTCCTACTTTCGCGATCCTTCCTGCTATCCTCCGCCATCCCATGTTAAAACCTCCATCTCTTCCATGCCTTTTTCCGGGCATGGCTGCTAACATGAAATCTATATAGATACCTATATATCTAATTTTCTCAATTATATCATTTTAATCTATGCTGTCAGATCAATTATTTCTTTCAGGAAATCCCATGAAATTGACGATATTATGTAGCAATTCTAGATAATTGTCTACCATGATTCGAACGATTATAAAGAACTTTTTCTATGTATACTTAATAAACGAAATACATTCGCATCTAACTGACACTTTGTAAGATTTATTCTTTACTTCGCGGGTGTCCATTTCAAGAAAACAAAAAAAGAGCGGCACATGGCTGCTCTTCTTTTAGTCTGCTATTTCTTGCTCTCTTCCCATACTTTCCTGGCGTAGGATACGAGTCTTTTGGCTTCTTTGGTTCGGAGGAATCTTGGGTCGAGACCGTTGGGACCCAGGCGGAAGCGGTCGAGGGCGTCGGCGTCCTTGAATATTTTATAAAGGAGAATCTCGTCCTTGAGCGGCGGCTTCTTCTGTTTCATGGCTTTGATGCCGACAGGATCGTCCCTGTCGTGGTAGCTCATGACGTCGAATACGCGCTGATCGTAGGCAAGACCTCCTTTTTGGCAGTATTCCCTGTAATACGCAGCGGCCCTGTCGCCATGACCGGTATCGTAGCCGTCTTCCATGCGGCGGGAATCGTGAAAAACGGAAGCGGCGCCGAGGGCTTCGCGGTCGTCTTGAGGAAGTTTCATTTCTTCTGCAATGAGGAGGGCAAAGAGAAGGACACGGGCGCAGTGTTCTTCGGTGTGTATTTCGCTCTCCTTCATGAGGAAGTGCACGTTGTCATGGAGGAATTTGCGCCAGCGGACATAATCGGATGCGATGGTAGAAGAAATATTCATGGAATCAGCTCCTTTCTTACCTATTATAAAGCAGGAAACGCTTCCTTGCGGAATTCATTTCCTGCCCTCTTTTACATGGCTTTCTTGATTTCTCTCAGTACGTCAGCAATCTTGCCGTCGATGCCGTAGGATTTGTTCTTGATATTTTCCGTGATGTAGACTTCGCCAAGGTTGATGGTGATGTGGGAGGCCTTCGGTTCCGCTGCGGTAAGGCGCATGAGCGGGCCTTTGATGAGCTGGTTTCTCCAGCCGATGCCCAGTTCCAGGATGACGAGGCGTTTTCCATGATACTTTTCAAGGAATGCGCCGAGGCGCTGGTCGCCATCGTCTGACACATACCGGTCAGCGGCGCCCATCATATGGATGTCCATGGGAGAGCCGCATTTCGGGCATTTCGGAGTCAGATCGCCCGGAACAAGGCCGTCTTTTTCTGCCTTGTGCATGTCCTCTGCTTTTTCAAGGACGGGATAAAGCGTGTCATGGCAGGCAGCCCGGCACTGCATGGTGAGCCAGTTTCCTTCGATTTCATCCATCTTCTCCGGATCGAAGCCGCTCATTTCGAAGTGGCATTCGCCATTGGAGGTGAGGACGAAGTAGTCCTTCTTTCCGATGATATCCCGGAGGTCCTTCATGACAGGCGTCTCTTCATATTCCGCGCAGTAATAGTGGATGAGGCGGCTCCAGAAGCCCCATTTCTCCGATTCGGTCGGCCAGTGGGCCGTCATGCCGTGAAGGAGGCAGGTGATGCCGTAATTCCTTTTGAAATCGCCGAAGAGGTCCTCGAAGGCTTTATTGTCCGCAAAGATATGGAGCCCTTCAGTAATGGAAAGGCCGTTGCTGGCACCGATCAGGACAGCGTCGGCCTGCTTGATTTTTTCTGCAATTGCCTGATAATCCATTTCTTACTCCTCCCCTTTCTTTTTGACAGCCGCGGTCAGGACTTCTGCAATATCTCCCAGGATGGTCATGCCCTTATCCTCGATCTGGCGCGGAAGGAAGTCGAACTGGTTGTTCACGCCGATGTACCTCGCATGCGGCAGGCCCATGGTGAGCTGCCAGAAGGGTTCCTGGATGAACATCGGTGTCATGCGGCCGACACCGAGCTCGATGAAGAGGATCTTTGCATCCTTGTGTGATGCAATGTAGCTGGATGCCTTTTCATACTGTTCTTTATACTTCTTTCCCTGCAGGAAATTGCCGTATCCTCTGACCCAGGGGAAGGCTTCGCCGCCGCAGTGCGGACAGCGCGGAATCATGCCCTTTGGGATCTTGATGCCGTCTCCCATGGCACGGATCATGTCTTCTACCGGCTGCACGGCATCCCACGTGTCATCCTGGCAGCAGGAGGCGCACTGGAAGAAACGGTGGTCGCCCTGCAGCTCTGCGACTTTATTTTCCGGATAGAGTTTGATGAACTGCGTATCCTGGTTCGTCGTGATGACGAAGAAATCCTTACCCTTGAGCAGGGCGTCCAGATCATGGTACGGCGCGCGTATGGGCGCAGTGAGCGTCGTATGAAGGAATGTCGCAAGGAATGCCCAGAAAGCCGCACGGTCATTCCAGTGACGGAACATGCCGTCGAAGGCGCCGTTGAAGTGGTAGACTTCCTCGAACTTGCCGAAGTATTTCTTGAAGGAATCGTTGTTTTCATAGTAGAAATTGCCGCCGCCAGCCGCAGAAAGGCCGGAAGCGCCGCCCACGATGACGCAGTCCGCATCGCGGATTTCCTGAACGAGACGATCAATCTTCTCATCCATGGAAAGCTTGGAAGGGCCGGCCAGCTCGTAGGGCGTACCGCCTCTTCTGTAAATACCGTAATATTTTTGGAAATTCATCTGTGTCTGCATGACAAGATCTTCATAAAAGCTCATGGTTGTTCTCCTTATTGCTGTAAATATTATTCTTACACCCATATACTACAGATTTCTTGCTATCGTGTCAATCTGTTGTTATAATTTAATATACAGCAAAGGAGCGATTCCCATGAAATACTCGACAAAAGTGAGCGATGCCGTCCACATTCTTTCCTTCATTGCGCTGAACGCGAAGGAAAGCCTGACGAGCCAGGCCATCGCAGAAAGCGTCAAAACGAACCCTGCCTTCGTGAGGCAGATGATGTCATCGCTTAGAAACGCAGGACTTTTGACCAGCGTCAAAGGCCACGCCAAGCCGACTCTCTCCCGGGATGCGAAGGACATTTCCCTTCTGGACGTGTACCGCGCCGTCGAAGGCGACAAGCCCCTCCTGCATCAGGACACGCACACGAATCCGGAATGCGGCGTGGGTGTCAATATCCAGCTCGTCATCCGCGACTGCTACGACCAGGTGCAGAAAAAGGCCGAAGAGGAAATGGCCTCCATCAGCATGCAGGATATCCTGGACCAGTACGAAAAACGGCTGGAAAAGCAGGGACTCTGATCAGCGGCGCAAGATGCCGGGGCCTCCCCGCCTTTCCTTCCGTCTGGCAGAATCGTATAATGAAAGTAATAGTAATTACAGGATCTTATGTATATCTGTTTGTTTCAAAGCGGGGTGTCTTACATGCGGAAATTAAAAGCGATTGTTTTGGCCGGCATTTTATCTGTCACGTTTGCCTTCAGTGTTTCGGCGGCAAGCGGTTACGTTCAGATCGTAGGCAATACAGCGTATGACAGCAATGGCAATTCTTATACCACCGTCGGAAATACGACGTACTCTTCCGAGGGTACTTCCTATACACAGGTCGGAAATTATGTCTATGGGAGCAATGGCGTTTCATACACGACCATCGGCAATACGACCTTCGACAGCAATGGCGGATCCTATCAGGCGGTAGGCAATAACATCTTTGGCTCTGATGGCAGCCACGCACAGGTCGTTGGCAATCAGATCTACTACGATGAACCCGATGATCAGGACCAGGATGGCGTCTTCCCCTACCTTTATTAAACAAAAGAGCTGAGACGAAATGTGCGGGCATTTCATCTCAGCTCTTTTGTTATTTCCATTCTTTCTGGATTTTCTCTTTCAGGTCCAGAATGCGCTGTTCTATGATTCTTATAGTTTTCTCGTATTCTTCCCTGGATTTCCCGGAAGGATCGTCAAGCCCCCAGTTCTCTTCGTAAGCGGCCTTCATGGCCGGGCAGGCTATGCCGCAGCCCATGAGAATGACGATGTCCGGCGCCGGGATATCCCTGAGCGTCTTGCTCCTCTGCGTCTTTTCCATGTCTACGCCATGCAGCTCTTTCATCCATTTGACGGCGCCCGGGTCAAGGTGATCCTGCTTTTCCGTACCCGCTGAAAAGGGTTCGAACGCATCTCCCGCCAGTTTTCTTCCCAGGGCTTCTGCGATCTGGCTTCTGCATGCATTATGCGTGCAGAGGAAAGCCACTTTCGGCTTATTTTTATTCATCTTGTTTTCCTCTTTGGGAAATAGTCCTGCGTCGAATTGGCGATGCGGACAAGGGTGAGCATGACAGGAACTTCTGTCAGCACGCCGACGGTGGTTGCCAGCGCGGCAGGGCTCGTCGTGCCGAAAAGGGCAATGGCGACGGCCACGGAGAGTTCAAAGAAATTGGATGCGCCGATCATGGCTGCCGGAGCGGAAATATCATAGGGCAGCTTCAGGATGCGGCAGGCGCCATAGGCGATAAAGAAGATAAGAAACGTCTGAAGAATGAGCGGCACGGCGATGAGGACGATGTGCAGCGGATTCGACAGGATGACTTCTGTCTGGCCGGCAAAGATGAGAATCAGCGTAAGGAGAAGTCCGATGGTCGTCGCATTGTCGAATTTGTGGATGAAGGTCTTTTCGAAGTACTCCCTGCCATGGCTTTTGATGACGCTGATACGTGTCAGGATGCCGCCGGCAAGCGGAATGACGACGAAGAGGAGGACGCTTAAGAAAAGCGTGCTGTACGGGACTTCGACATGGGAAACGCCCAGGAGAAATTTCACGATCGGCACGAAAAGGATAAGGATGATGAGATCATTCGTTGCGACCTGGACGACGGTATATGCCGGATTTCCTTTTGTCAGAGAGCTCCAGACGAAGACCATGGCCGTACAGGGAGCCGCGCCTAAGAGCACAGCGCCGGCAAGGTACTGCGTCGCAATGTCGGGCGCGATCCACGCTTTGAATACGACGAAGAGGAAGAAGCTGGCGATGCCGTACATGGTGAACGGCTTGATGAGCCAGTTCACGACCCATGTGACGATGAGGCCCTTCGGATTCTTCCCGATTTCCCTGACGCTTTCAAAGTCGACTTTCATCATCATGGGATAAATCATGACCCAGATGAGGATGGCGATCGGTATGGAAATCCCTGCAATCGTCATATTTCCAAGAAAGGCCGTCACGGACGGTGCGGCTTTACCAAGAAGCACGCCGGCGGCCATGCAGAGAAATACCCAGACCGTCAGGTAACAGTTGAAGAAGCTGATGCCTTCTTGTTTTTCCTGGCTCATTTCACGGCTTCCTTTCCGTCATCCTGGCAGGGATTCCCTGCTCCGTTATCCCTGCAGGACTCGCAGGTTTTGTAATCCGCATAGGCTTCTTCGCTGATGGTGTACCGCTCTACCAGTGCGCGCAGCGTCCTGCCGCCTTCCAGCGACAGCGAATAATACATCCACTTCCCGCACTTGCAGGAATCGACAAGGCCTGTATCGCAGAGGATTTTCATGTGATGCGAAAGAGTCGGCTGCGTGATGTGCAGTTCCTCTAAAATAACGCAGGCACATTTTGAACCGTCCTGCAGCATATGGAGAATCGCCAGACGGTTCTCATCCGTCAGCGCTTTTATGATCCGTACATCGTTTTTATAATCCATCTCGAACCCCCCTCTTGTGATATATGGCAAGTATAAAGCATACATTCGCGCTTGTCAATGTATCAATATGAAGAAAGAGCATGAAAAGAGCAGCCCATAGCGAGCTGCTCTTTTTTATTCCCATTTTTTATTGATCAGATCAGGATCATGCTGCCTGCTGCGAGAAGTAAGCAGTAAGTCAGGCGGTTGAACATTTTCTGGTTGATCATGTCATGAATCTTGTTCCCGAGCCAGATGGCAAATACGAGCGGAATGACGCCGAGTGCCAGGAGCTGGAGGAACTGCGCATTGTAGAGGCCTTTGGAGTAGTCGTTGAACATCAGGACGAGGTTCAGAATCGACCATACGGAAGCGACGTTGGCGCGGAAGGAGTCTTTGTCACGGAAGGTGGCAACCAGGTAGACGACCAGGAGGGCGCCGCCGGAAGCGAACATGCCGTGGATAATTCCTGCTCCGAGGAGTACCGGGATGGCAATCCATGCCGGGAGGGAAGAATTAGACTGCTTCATGAAGAGGTTCTTCAGTGCAACGGCTACGATGATGCCGCCGTAGAGAGGAACGAGGATGGCCTGGTTCACGACGTTGTAGAGGTGAATGCCAATAGCCATGCCGACGAGCATGAAGGCAACGATTCGGAAAAGTTCCTTCGGGTTGATATATTTGCGGTTCTGCACCATGAGCAGAACGCATACGAGCCAGCAGATGACATTTATGACCGCTTTGGCCATATCTGGTCCGTAGAGGAGGATGGTCGGCGGAATGGAGAGCATCACGCCGGCAAATCCGGTCAGGGCCTGTATTATATTTGAAATAAATACGGCTGCCATAAAGAGAGCTAATTTTACAAATTCTGGAAGCATCATAAGATCCATCTCGTTCACCACATTTCTTTGTTTTAATATTCGGCTTGGGATTTCTCGTATCCTGGAAGCCCGATAACTTGTATGTTTTCCATTATATTCTCTTTTTTCGAATTGTATAGTAGGCTTGACCATTCTCTATTTATTGATATGTTTAAGTCATAGCAAGATAGCATATCAATCTCATTAGGTTATACAGTTTTAAGCAGCTATCCTATTACTCAAACTCATCTGAAAGCCTTTGGATGAGTTTGAGTTATATCCGATACAATCGAGCTTTTTTCAAAATGACCATGATTTTAAGTGTTTTGAAAATTGACCGGGCGTTCAAAACCTTTATGCATAATGTATAAAAAAGTGATAGCTATAGAATATTTCTATGGCTATATCGTTTGCCGCTTATACCTTATTTCATCATGAAGATGCAGAACAAAGTGTAAGGAATTAAAGACAGGATTATTTCCCCTTCTCGCTGCCATCTGCCTGCTTCCAGAGCTTTGCCGGGCAAAGGCTTTCGCGATTTCCTTCCCCACTGCTTTTGCAGAAAAGACTTCGAACGCCTGAAGTGGTATTACCTGCACCTGCAGCATTCCTGGAAATCACGGGACCGGTTACGCTCTTTTGGCTATTTCTTCCGTATCCTGTATAATAGATGTAATACTTAATGAATTTACTGAGCGTGGAGGTTTTTTATGGCAGATAATGTGACTCCGTTCCCGCAGGGGGTTCGGCATAAGAATTTGAAAGCGGATGCTTTCGAAAAGTATATGAAGGCAGAAGGGCTGAATTTCTTCCGCCGTCAGGATGTGCATGATTCTTTTGATACGGTGATTTTCATGACAGCACTGCCGGCCGGCGCAAGCCACAAGGTCGTGACGGCTGTCATTACGAATAACAGCATGTACCTTCTCGTCCGCGTGCATCTGGGCACCTGCCCGAAGGGGCCGGCCCGCCAGACGTTCCTGGACTATATCAACCAGCTGAACGGCCATCATGCGATCGTGAAATATTCCGTCGAACGGGATGACAATGTATTCCTCGATGTCTGCGTGACATCCCGCGACGAACGCTTCGATCCGTCCGTCGTCCGCACGTCGCTCGACCTTCTTGTTTTCCACCTGAAGGAATACTATGATGACATCGCACGCCGTCTGGACAAGACAAGCGATCAGACGAACGGCTTCACCATGTAAAAAATGGAAATAAAAAAGGGGCTATGACAAAATGTGCAATCATTTTGCCACAGCCCCTTGTGCATTGTTATATTCGATTTTTGGGGATTATCCAACATATTTATCTATCTGTTTTATCTGAAAACCTCAAAACCTCGCTTTGCTCGAGAACTACTGTATTCCCCGGCTTCGCCGGGACCTTCTCCTTCGGAGCAAGGTTAACACACTTAAACCTCGCTTTGCTCGAGAAAAGGGAGAAGCAGCGTTTTAACGAATTTTGTCACAGCCCCTTCTTTATTTCCTCTCAATTCCTTCTTCTTTCCATAGGGCATACTTGTACTTCATGCCGTTAGAATAACCGCCGTCATTATTTTTCCCTACGACTCTGTGGCAGGGGATGATGACGCAGACGGGATTCTTGCCGCAGGCATTTCCTACGGCGCGGGAGGCTTTGGGGCGGCCGATTTCCTTGGCGATTTCCCCGTAAGTCATGAGATGTCCGTAAGGAATCTTTTCAAGTACGCTCCACACGTCCTTCTCAAAGGCAGTTCCTTTGGGCTGCACGGGAAGGTCGAAGGTCTTCCTTTTTCCCTTGAAGTATTCCTCCAGTTCCTTTTCTGCTTTTTTAAGAAGCGCGGTCTCGGCAAAGAAGGGTGCTTCCTCTGTCCAGTCACATGCAGTGATGAATCCGTTTTCTTCTGTCAGTTTCAGATGGCCGCACGGGACGGCAAGGATACAGGATATCATAGGGATCTCCTTTCACGGTGCAAGAAGGCGTTTGGCGCCGCGCTTGATGGCGAAGCGCTTCAGCTGCTGGCCGGTCATTTTCATGAGGGCTTCCGCATCGGGTGCGCCTGTCTTTTCGATGGCGCTCCTTACGATGTATTCGCAGGCTCTTGCATCATCTAACTCCTGATGATGGTTGAATGTGAAACCCAGCTCTTCGGCGACGGTGTTCAGCTTATGGTTCGGCAGGTCCGCCCAGAGTTTTCTGGAAAGGACGACAGTGTCGCCGTAGCGGAAGTGGATGTCGGGAAGCTGGTATGTATCAATGGCAGAAGCAAGGACGCCCATATCGAAGCGCGCGTTGTGGGCAAAGACGATGCCGCCCTCAAGGCGCATGGCGATGTCCTTCCAGAAGTAGGGAAATTCGTCCTCGTCGATGACGTCTTCCGGATAGATGCCGTTGATTTTCGAGCAGCCTTCATCGAAGTTCAGGCTGAGCGGATGAATGAGATGGTACCATTCATCGATGACTTCGTGTCCGTCGCTTGTGACGATTCCAAGCGAGCAGGCATTGGCGGGGCCCCAGTACGCCGTTTCAAAGTCAAGTGCAATATATTTCATGGATGCCTCAGATAGCCGAGGTGAATTCATGCGGGCTGGCTTCGATCCAGCCTACTTCGACGGAGCGGTCAAAGGCGGATTTCAGGCGGCGGGCAAGTTCATTTCTTGCAACAGCGACCTTTTTGCGGCTTTCCCCGAATCCTGTGATGAGGACGAGGATGTTTTCAGAGTCTTCGTTGACGGCGCCTGCTTCTTCGCCGTCAGTCAGCCAAGCGTTTTCAGAGACTTTGTCTCCCAGGGTGACGCGTGCGCCGTTTTCGGTGCGTTCGATCCTGAGGACGTCGTCATTTCTTCCCATATCGTAGGCATGGATGTCGACGTGGAATTTCAGCATGCCGCCGCGGACCATGTCCATGACCGGATTGACGCGGGGGAGAATGTCCGAGCCTGCCAGTTCATCCATGGATGCCTGCTTCGGTGCGGTAAGGATTTCAATGTCGTCGTCCGTTTCTTCTTCCTCAGCGATGCCAAGGCCTTTCTTGTATTCGCGGATGACAGTTTCAAGGGCAGAAGATTTTCCTTCTTCGCCAAGGGTTTCAAAAGCTTTCTGGTAGGATGCGATGTCTCCATCTGCCATGCCGGGGTTCATTTTCAGGAGCAGGTTGGCTTCCGTGCAGCATCTGCGGCGGAAGAGTTCTGCTTCGCGGTTCAGTCCGCGGTTGTCGGCTGCACGAAGGGCAATGATGCCGATGCAAAGGCCGGGGATTTCTTCAAAAAGACGATCGTCTGCTGTGACTTTCATGTTGTACCTCCCAAATTGAGTTTGCTTTATTATTATACCATTCCCATCCGCTCTATATATAAGGAATGGAAATCAGATTTCGTGGTCGGAAATGACTTTCATGATTTCATCGACGCTGCTGCAGATGAAAATGTTATCGCGGTCGCCTTCTTCCATGAAGCCTTCTTCTTCCCATGCATTGATGAGGGAGAGGAGGGGATCGTAGAAGCCGTCGACGTTCGCAATGATGACGGGCGGACGTTTCCCTTCTCCGTAAATGCGCAGGTGGCTTATGGTATCGGAGAATTCCTCCAGCGTGCCAGGGCCTCCGGGAAGGGCGATGAAGGCATGGCCGGATCCTATCATGATTTTCTTTCTTTCGACCATGTCGGGGACTTCGATGAGCTCTGTGATGCCGCGGTGTGCCTGTTCCTTCAGGATGAAGACTTCGGGAATGACGCCGATGACTTTGCCGCCTGCTGCCATGGCTGCGTCAGCGACGATGCCCATGAGGCCGACAGTGCCGCCGCCGTATGTGATGGTGCGGCCGCTCTTGGCAATGGCTTCAGCGAGTTCTCCGGCAAAGGATGCATAGGAGAGTTCGGCTCCGAAGTGCGAGCCGCAGTATATGACGATATTTTCCAGTTTCATAATGAGTTCCTTTCTTAACGCTTTTCCTATTGTATCATAGGATGGTTTTTCGTTCTTCTTATGAAAGATTTTTGAAAAATAAAAATAAAATGAAGAGGAGAATTTGGGAATGTTTTGTACATTCTCATTTCCTGATGGAAAAAGGGCATGCCGCCAGTCCCGTGAAACGGGCATTTTCAAGGATATGGTACGCGAGGGTACGTGGTAAAAAAGTTCTGCATAAACACGGGAAAAATTCGCTATGGGAAATGTTGACATCGGATAGAAGGAATGTTATAATTCCAATGTTGCGTGGATTTAGTGTGCTGTAAAGCAGGTGAGAATGAATGACACTGGAAGAATTGAAATCAGCAGCTTTTGTTGTAGGAATGAAAGAAACGGAGCGGGCCGTCGAAAAGCAGGAAGCCGCATGCGTATTTATCGCATCGGACTGTGACGAGCGCATTTCCCGTCCATTGATGGAGGCCTGCCAGTCGTCAGGAATTCCTGTGGAACAGGGATTCACGAAGAAAGAAATCGGCCGCGCGTGCGGGATCAAGGTAAAAGCCGCTTCCGCTGCCGTTCTCAAATCCCGGTAATATCCATCGGGGCTATGCTCCGGAGGATCAATTATAAATTTCCCTTTATGGAAAGGAGGTGCCCATTTTGCCGACAATCAATCAGCTGGTTCGTAAAGGCCGCCAGACTCTGGCTACCAAAGCGAAGACCCCGGCTCTGAAACAGTCCCCACAGAAACGTGGTGTCTGCACAAGAGTTTACACAGCTACACCGAAGAAGCCAAACTCTGCTCTTCGTAAAGTAGCACGTGTACGCCTGACCAACGGAATCGAAGTTTCTGCTTACATTCCGGGCGAAGGCCATAACCTGCAGGAACACAGCGTCGTCCTCATCAGAGGCGGCCGTGTTAAGGATCTTCCAGGTGTTCGTTACCACATTATCCGCGGCGCTCTCGATACCGTAGGTGTATCCGGACGTCAGCAGGGCCGTTCTAAATACGGCGCTAAACGCGACAAGAAATAATTTGAAACGAATCATAATGTGATCAATGAACTACTTTAAAGGAGGAAATTAACAATGCCGAGAAAAGGTGCTGTTCCGAAACGTGACGTTCTTCCGGATCCCGTGTATGGGAACAAGATCGTTACCCGTTTCATCAACAGAGTTATGCTTGACGGCAAGAAGGGTGTAGCAGAATCCATCGTTTACGGTGCATTCGACATCTGCCAGAGCAAACTTGATAAAGAACCAATCGAAATTTTCGAACAGGCTCTCAATAATGTAATGCCAGTCCTCGAAGTTCGTGCTCGTCGTGTAGGCGGCGCTAACTACCAGGTACCGGTTGAAGTAAGAGCAGACCGCCGTCTGACTCTGGGCATCCGCTGGATGGTCAGCTATGCTCGTCAGCGCAGCGAACGTACAATGCAGGAACGTCTTGCAGGTGAACTGATGGACGCTTACAACAATACGGGCGCAGCTGTAAAGAAGAAAGAAGACACACATAAAATGGCAGAAGCTAACAAGGCTTTCGCTCATTATCGCTGGTAATATAAGAAGGAGTAACAATCGTGGGCAGAGAATTTCCGCTTGAAAAAACAAGAAACATCGGCATCATGGCTCATATCGATGCCGGCAAGACAACAACCACGGAACGTATCCTGTTTTATACCGGTGTAAACCATAAGATCGGGGAAGTTCATGATGGCGCTGCTACCATGGACTGGATGGTACAGGAACAGGAACGCGGCATCACAATTACGTCTGCTGCTACCACCTGCCACTGGAAAGGTTACAGAGTCAACATCATCGACACCCCAGGGCACGTAGACTTCACAGTAGAAGTTGAACGTTCCCTGCGCGTACTCGACGGTTCCGTAGCTGTATTCAGCGCTAAAGACGGCGTCCAGACCCAGTCCGAAACCGTATGGAGACAGGCAGATCACTATCGTGTTCCGCGTATCGCATTCATCAACAAGATGGATACCGTAGGCGCTGACTTCCTCCATGCAGTAAAAACCATGGATATCCGCCTTCATGCTAAGGCAATTCCAATGCAGCTTCCAATCGGCAAGCAGGATACCTTCAAAGGCATCATCGACCTGCTGACAATGAAGGCTGAAATGTATGAAGACGACCTTGGACAGAATATCCATGTAGAAGAAATCCCGGAAGACCTGAGAGATCAGGCTGAAGAACTCCGCGACAAGATCTGCGAAGTTGCTGCTGAAGGCAGCGATGAACTGATGGAAAAATACCTTGACGGCCAGGAACTGACCATCGACGAAATCAAAGCTTCCATCCGTAAGCAGGTTCTTGACTGCGCACTGTTCCCGGTATTCTGCGGATCCGCATACAAGAACAAAGGCATCCAGCTCCTGCTGGACGCAGTCCTCGACTACCTCCCGTCCCCGCTGGACATCCCGCCGGTTAAAGGCACAAGCCTCGACGGAGAACCAGATGAACGCTCGGTAGACGACAATGCTCCGCTTTCTGCTCTTGCATTCAAGATCATGGCTGACCCATTCGTTGGCAAACTCGCATATTTCCGCGTATACTCCGGCGAAATGCATCAGGGCACCTACGTCCTCAACTCCACAAAGGGCAAGAAGGAACGCGTAGGCCGTATCCTCCTCATGCATGCTAACCACCGTAAGGAAATCGACGTAGCTTACACCGGCGATATCGCTGCAGCTGTAGGCTTCAAGGATGTAACCACAGGCGATACACTCTGTGATGTAGATCATCCGATTATTCTTGAAAAAATGGAATTCCCGGAACCGGTTATTTCCGTTGCTGTTGAACCGAAGACCAAAGCAGACCAGGAAAAGATGGGCAATGCTCTCCAGAGACTGGCTGAAGAAGATCCGACATTCAGAGTACATACCGATCCAGAATCCAACCAGACGATCATCTCCGGCATGGGCGAACTCCATCTGGACATCATCGTTGACCGCATGAGACGTGAATTCAACGTTGAATGCACCGTAGGCAAGCCGCAGGTAGCTTACCGCGAAACCATCCGCAAGTCCGTCGAATCCGAAGGCAAATTCATTCGTCAGACCGGTGGTCATGGTCAGTACGGTCACTGCTGGCTGCGTCTCGAACCGCAGGAAGCTGGCAAAGGCTTCACCTTCGAAAACGCAGTTGTCGGTGGCGTTATTCCTAAGGAATTCATCAACCCGATTCAGACCGGCGTCGAAGCTGCTATGCAGGACGGCGTTGTAGCTGGATATCCGATGGTTGATATCAAAGTTACCGTTTATGACGGTTCCTATCATGATGTCGACTCCTCCGAAATGGCATTCAAGGTTGCAGGCTCCATGGCGTTCAAAGATGGCGCTAAGAAGGCAGATCCTGTCCTCCTCGAACCATACATGAGCGTTGAAGTTGACGTTCCGGAAGATTACATGGGCGACGTTATCGGCGGCCTCAACTCCCGTCGCGGACGTATTGAAGGCATGGAAACAGAAAACGGCGAATCCAGAATCAAAGGCTTCGTTCCGCTGTCCGAAATGTTCGGCTACGCAACAGGCCTCCGCAGCTCCACACAGGGCCGCGGTACCTTCACCATGACATTCGATCATTATGAAGAAGTTCCGAAAGCTATTTCCCAGCAGATTACTGAAGAAAGACTCGGAAACAAATAATTAAAGGAGAAATCTTACAATGGCTAAAGCACATTACGAAAGAACAAAGCCGCATGTTAACATCGGCACCATCGGCCACGTCGATCATGGTAAAACAACCCTGACCGCTGCTATCACCAAAGTTCTGGCTGAAGAAGGCAAAGCAAACTTCCTCGACTACGCTTCCATCGATAAAGCACCGGAAGAAAGAGCTCGTGGTATCACAATCAACACCTCCACCGTTGAATACGAAACCGAAACCCGCCACTACGCACACGTAGACTGCCCAGGGCACGCTGACTATGTCAAGAACATGATCACCGGCGCAGCTCAGATGGACGGCGCTATCCTCGTAGTATCCGCAGCTGACGGCCCGATGCCGCAGACCCGCGAACACATTCTGCTCGCTAAGCAGGTAGGCGTACCGGCTATCGTTGTATTCCTGAACAAAGCTGACCAGGTAGACGATCCGGAACTGATCGACCTCGTAGAAATGGAAATCAGAGACCTCCTCTCTTCCTATGACTATCCAGGCGATGAAGTGCCGATTATCGTTGGCTCCGCTCTCGGCGCTCTGAACGGCAACCCGGAAGATGAACAGAAGATCCGTGACCTGATGAAGGCTGTTGACGAATACATCCCGACTCCGGAACGTGACACTGATAAACCATTCCTGATGCCAGTCGAAGACGTATTCACCATCACCGGCCGTGGCACAGTTGCTACAGGCAGAGTTGAACGTGGTACCGTCAAAGTCGGCGACCCGGCTGAAATCGTCGGCCTGCAGGAAAAACCGACCGAAACCGTCGTAACCGGCGTTGAAATGTTCAGAAAGACCCTCGACCAGGCTATGGCAGGCGACAACATCGGCGCTCTGCTCCGTGGTATTGATCGTAAAGACATCGAAAGAGGCCAGGTCCTCTCCAAACCAGGCAGCGTTCATCCGCACACAGAATTCACCGCTCAGGTATACGTTCTGACCAAAGATGAAGGCGGCCGTCATACACCGTTCTTCAACGGCTATCGTCCACAGTTCTTCTTCAGAACCACCGACGTAACCGGCGACATCACCCTTCCGGAAGGCACCGAAATGTGCATGCCAGGCGATAACGTAGAAATGAGCGTTAAGCTCATCACCCCGATCGCTATGGAAGAAGGCCAGCGTTTCGCTATCCGCGAAGGCGGCCGTACCGTTGGCGCAGGCGTTGTAGCTAAGATCGCAAAATAATCTCTTTTTTGAGACTATTTGAAATCTGAAATAAGAGACCGTGAAAAGTGAGCAATCACTCTTCACGGTCTTTTTGCGTGCGGAAACATTGATGCGTCTCTGCACAATACTTGCCTTCCCAGACGGGGAAGGTGCCTATATAAGTTCAAAACAAAATCATCGATTTTTTCATTTCACATCGCAAGCTGCCCCCAACGGAGGGAAGTGCCCGGAGGGCAAAAGGGGTGCAGTTTCTAAAAAGGCCGGGCAGATAGGGTTGATTGCCTCGAGCGAAGCGAGTTGTATAGTATATTCTCGAACGAAGTGAGGTTTAAGGGGGTTAACCTTGCCCTTCAGGGAAGGTGTCGGCGCAGCCGACGGATGAGTTGTAGTTCTTACAGCCGCAGGCTGGTTTTAAGGTTTTGATTCTTCCCACAGCTCTGCTGGTCATATGGTTTTCATTTGTATTGCTCTTGCTGCGGTTGTATGGTTTTGATCTTCCTCAAGGCGTTAGCCTTGGTTTAAGGGTGTCAGAGCTCGCCCCGTAGGGGGAGCTGGCGCGCATGCGCCTGAGGAGGTTCATCTCCTTCAGCCGTAGGCTGGTTGTAAGGTTTTCTCTTGCGTGAAGTGAGATTGTATAGTCCCAACCTCCTCCCCAAAATCCATCTTGTCATTTCCATCTGCAGTATCTCTTTCATATTTATATCCTCACTTAAGAAAGAAATGCTCAAATCAAATTTCTTCCTGCTGCGCAAAAAACAGAGCAGCAGAAAAGAAAATGGTAATATCTCCAGGAAAAATGATTTCAAAATGAAACTTTCGCATCAAAATTTCAAAAAATTTCCAGTGAAAATATCCCTTTATAATAATGAAAAAATAAAAGAGAAAGGAAATAAGAGGGAAATGAAAGAGCCGGCCTGCGCAGAGGACGCATGATTTTCTCCGGTATTTTCTTGCTTTTTCAGATTCGTACTCTTTTGTAAAAAAGACGATAAAAATCAAAAATAAAGAATTGTACTTTGTGAGGGGATGTGTTACAATAGTTTCGCTGGGATGGCCCGGCTTTTTTAAGTGCAGTATTGACTTACGTGAAAAGCGTGTGATATACTGTTTAAGCATGTTAATTGGCCGTGGGCCGAGAAAGATTGAGTGAGGTGTAAATAATGCGTGAAGGAATTACTCTTGCATGCACAGAATGCAAGCGCCGCAATTATCGTACGAACAAGAACAAGAAGAATACGACTGAACGTATCGAAATGATGAAGTACTGCAAATGGTGCCACAAACACACTCTTCATAAGGAAACGAAATAATTATTTCTTTCATTAGAACTGGGGTGTGAGTATGGCCAAGGCGAAGCGTCAAACATCGGCAGCGAAAGCACAGGAAGCCAATCAGTCCTGGACAAGGTTTTTCAAAGAAACCAAGATGGAAATGAAGAAGGTCATCTGGCCGACTAGAAAACAGATGATTCAGTATACCGTTGCCGTCATTGTGTCCGTGGTATTGGTATCCATTATGATCGTTGCAGTAGACTTCGTATTCATGGGCCTCTCCAAGTTATTAGTCAACGCTGTGGGCTGAAAGGAGAGAGACTATGCCGGATATCGAAGCTGAAGACAAGAATATTTCAAAAGAAGAACAACCGGAAGTCAGCGCGCCGACTGAAATCGGCAAACCTTCCGAAGGCTCCCAGAAAGACATCCGCTGGTATGTAATTCATACATACTCCGGATACGAGAATAAGGTCAAGGATACGCTGACCAGAAAAGTTCATTCCATGGGAATGGATGACACAATCCTTCAGATCCTTCTGCCGCTTCAGGATGAAGAGGAAGAAAAGAATGGAGAGGTAAAGACTGTATCCCGCAAGGTTTTCCCTGGCTATCTTCTGATCCAGATGGAAGTCAATGACAGAAGCTGGTATGTCGTAAGAAACACGCCTGGTGTTACAGGTTTTGTCGGAACAACTACGAAGCCGATTCCGCTCTCTGATGAAGAAGCAGAACGCATCATTAATGGCAACGGACAGAAGGCTCAGCCAACGACTGACGTCAAGACAGGGGACCGCATCCGTATCACCAAGGGACCTTTTGAAGATCGTACCGCAGTAGTGCTGCAAGTATCCGATGACAAGAGCAAAGTCAAAGCGGATATCAGCAACTTTGGCACGACGACTACTATCGAGCTCGAAGCGGGTTCATTCGATCTGCTTTGATCATAAGTTTGTGAGACTGTCTTGAACTAGGCTCGTCTCACAGTGGGAGGGCCCGTTACAGCCCGTAAGTACCACATTCCTAAAAGGATAAGGAGGTGTAACACATGGCAAAGAAAATTTCTAAAATTGTAAAACTGCAGGTACCGGCAGGTAAAGCTACCCCGGCTCCGCCAGTAGGCCCGGCCCTCGGCCAGGCAGGCGTTAACATCATGGCTTTCGTTAAAGACTTTAACGATCGTACTGCTAAGCAGGCAGGCCTGATTATCCCTGTAGAAATTACAGTATTTGAAGATAGAAGCTTTACATTCATTTGTAAGACTCCTCCGGCAGCAGTTCTTCTGAAGAAGGCAGCTGGTCTGGAAAAGGCTTCTGGTGAACCGAACAAGAAGAAAGTTGGCAAGGTCACCAAAGCTCAGGTTAAGGAAATCGCTGAAACAAAGATGCCTGACCTGAACGCAAATACAGTAGAAGCAGCAATGCGCCTTGTAGAAGGCACAGCCCGTTCTATGGGCATCGAAGTTGTAGACTAAGACTGACCCGTTAGTGGCAGGGGAAATCCCTTATGACCACAAAGGAGGAAACAATGGCAAAACTGACAAAGAAACAGAAAGCCGCAGCAGCCATCGTTGACAGTCATAAACTCTATGACATCGACGAAGCTGTGAAGCTTATAAAAGAAGCAGCATCCGCAAAATTCGACGAAACCGTTGAAGCTGCTTTCAACCTGAATATCAACCCGAAATATGCTGACCAGCAGCTCCGCGGCGCTACCGTACTTCCGGCAGGCACCGGCAAAACAAAGAAAGTCCTCGTGTTCGCAAAAGACCACAAGGAAGACGAAGCTAAGGCAGCAGGCGCAGACTATGTTGGCGGAAAAGAACTCGCTGACAAGATCCTGCAGGGATGGATGGACTTTGATGTCGTAGTAGCTACACCGGACATGATGGCTGTTGTTGGCCGTCTGGGCCGTGTACTCGGACCGAAAGGCCTCATGCCAAACCCGAAGGTTGGCACCGTAACCATGGACGTTACAAAAGCTGTCAACGAAATCAAAGGCGGCAAGGTACAGTATCGTACCGATAAAGCCGGCAACGTACAGGTTATCATCGGCAAGGTATCCTTCGACGAAGATAAACTGAAACAGAACCTGCTCGCTATTTTCAATACCATTCAGAAGGCTCGTCCAGCTTCTGTAAAAGGTAACTACATGAAGAGCCTGACCATCAGCTCCACCATGGGCCCGGGAATCCACCTGGACATCCAGGCTGTAGCTGCACCGAAAGCTCAATAAGTCTATTTACACTTAGCTTAAGACCGGCGGTAATTAATTTTTAATGGGCATATGCCCGCCTCCCGAGGCTGAGTACTGGAAACACCGGTACACGACCTCGCAGGCTTGCGGGGTCGTTTTAGCTAACGTGATAAATAATAAAAACACACTAGCAGAGGAGGTGTACTATGAGCGAAGAAAAGTATGAAGTTAACGTTCGTCCTGAAAAGGTTGCCGTCGTTGAAGAAATGAAGGAAAAACTTGGTTACCAGGGCGTCGTACTTGTAACATTCAACAAACTCGACGTTAAGAACGCGACGCTGCTGCGCCGTAAGTTCCTGGCACACGGTGTTGAATACAAGGTCATTAAAAACACACTGACCCGCATCGCAGCTAACGATCTTGGAATCACAGGTCTCGATGATCTGCTTCAGGGCACGAACGGTCTTGCAGTTTGCAAGGACGATCCGGTAGCACCGGCAGCAGCACTGAAAGAATTCCTGGCTGAAACCAAGAGCGAAGCAGTCGTTGTAAAAGCTGGCCTTCTCGATGGCAAAGTCATCGATGCAAAAGGCGTTCAGGCTCTGGCAGATCTACCATCCAGAGAACAGCTGCTGGGTATGGTTGCAGCAACACTCCAGGCTCCTATCGCAGGACTGGCACGTGCACTCAACGCAAATATCCAGAAATTCGCATATGCTATCGAAGCAGTGCGTAAACAGAAAGAATCTGCGTAAGATTTACGCATAAATAAAACATTCCATGGAGGAAATTAAAATGACAAACGAAGAAATCCTTAACGCCATTAGCGAAATGTCCGTACTCGAACTTTCCGAACTCGTAAAAGCAATCGAAGACAAATTCGGTGTTTCCGCAGCAGCACCGGTAGCAGTTGCAGCAGCAGCTCCGGCAGCAGCAGCAGCTGAAGAAGAAAAGACTGAATTCGACGTAATCCTGAAGGATGTCGGCGCTCAGAAGATCCAGGTTATCAAAGCAGTTCGTGAAATCACCGGACTCGGCCTGAAAGACGCTAAAGCTATCGTAGACGGCGCTCCGAAGGAAGTTAAGACTGGCGTAGCTAAAGCTGAAGCTGAAGAAATGAAGAAGAAGCTCGAAGAAGCTGGCGCAACAGTAGAAATGAAATAATTGTCTCTGACAATTACTTTATAGGGGAAGGCGGACTCTATCGGAGTTCGCCTTTTCTTGTTTCATGAAGGGAAGAAGGTGCTCGCCTCCTGTCAAAGATGGCATTTTCCATGCAAGGCAGGTCACAAGTCCTTTATGGTATAATAAATAAAATGTTTGTCTTTGTTTGACAGGAGGAAATATGAACGCATTTACCGCACTCGGCGTGAGTGCTGCTTTAACAGATATCATGAAACTGCAGGGGATCGTGAAGCCGACCCCGATCCAGGAGGCTTCCATTCCTTCCATTTTCAAGGGGAAGGATGTCATCGGCCGTTCCCAGACAGGTACGGGCAAGACGCTTGCCTACCTGCTGCCTGTAATCCAGAGAGTGGATACAGAAAAGAATACGACGCAGGTCCTCATCATGACGCCGACGAGAGAACTCTCCAGACAGATTTTTGATGTGCTGCGCCCCTTTGCCATCAAGCTCGATATCGACGCTGCTGACATCATCGGCGGACGCACGATCGAAAACCAGCTGCGCAAGCTGAAACGCGATCCGGCTGTCATTATCGGCACTCCTGGCCGTCTTCTCGACCATATCAGAAGAAGAAGCCTCGATCTGTCCAATGTAAAGACAGTCATCCTTGATGAAGCAGATCAGATGCTTGCCAATGGATTCAGGGAAGATATCGAAGCGCTTGTTGATGAAACACCGAAGAAGCGTCAGGTCCTCCTTTTCTCTGCAACGATGCCTGATGACGCAAAGCGCCTCGCAAGGAAGTACATGAACCAGCCCGTCTACATCGACGTTGCGGAGAAGGCAGCGGCATCCACCGTCGACCAGAGAGTCTATGAAACGACGAAACCGCACAAGTTCAAACTGCTCCTGAAGCATCTGAATGAAATGAACTTGTACATGGCAGTCGTCTTCTGCAACACGCGCGAAGGCGCGCATGAGCTCGCTGAGAAGCTGCAGGAAGAAACGAATTTCGTCGTCGATGAAATCCATGGCGACATGAGCCAGAGCCAGAGGAACCAGGTTATCCGCGAATTTGAAAAGGCAAAGATCCAGGTCCTTGTCGCTTCAGATATTGCGGCACGCGGTCTTGATGTCGAAGGCGTCACGCACGTATTCAATTATGATATCCCGAGAAATCTGGAATACTACGTCCACAGAATCGGACGTACGGGAAGAGCCGGCACATCCGGCATCGCTATTACCTATGCCACTCCGGAAGACGGACTTCTTTTGAGGAAACTTGAAAAGTCCATTTCCGAAACAATCACCCGTTATGACGAGAAGGGCAATGTCCGTCGCGTCAGACAGGGAAAACCTGCCAAGAAGGTCGTCATTCCCGGCATGTACAAGCCTACAAAGAGCAAGGAGCACAAAGCTCTCGGCCATAAGGGCAAGAACATGCGCCAGAAGAGAAAGGACAAGCCTGCGCAGAAGGGCACAAGGGGAAGAAAGAAAAAGTAAATACTCCAATGAAGGAGGATGCATCCGGCAGGTGCCGCTGCACCCTCCTTTCGTTTGATCTTTTTCAGGCTTTCCCATTAGTGATACAATAATACCATTGAGGTGATAGTATGTTTAAAGATAAAAAATTCTGGCTGCAGCCTTTGTGGATGGCAGCACTGACTGTCCCGTGGGGAATCGGCGGCTTCATTGCTCATACCGGATTTTCCCTGTCGGCAGGCCTTGGCGCTTACTGGCTTCTGGGACTGGTTCTTCCTTTCTTCTTCTTTGTCATCCAGAATAAAGGCTATGGCGCAGAAGTGGGTCCCGCGAGAGGCATCATCCATCTTCCTGTGTGGATCTCTCTTGTCATCGTGCAGGTGGTTGTATTCTGGAACTATCTGACGAAAGCAGACATTGCATGGAAAACGAATCCGATCCCGACCGGCATCGGTGTATTTCTAGTACTGCTCTTCTTTGCTTTCATCACGGTTCCAATCGATTATATGCTGGCAGCCCTGTACCACTCCCTGAAAGAAAAAGGGGGAATCAAGTACCGCTGGCTTGCTTCCGCTTTCTTTACAGGGCTTATTCCGGGGACGCTCCTTATTTCCATGGTCGTTCTCTTTGCCATAGGGGAAACGCGTCTCGATCCTTTTACCGGCATGCTTTTCCTGATGGAAGTCATGACGATTTCCTTCTGGATGAAGATAGCGCTTGCCATGATGACATTTGGCATCTATCTTTTTACGCAGTTTGACGGATCGAAGGGGAGGAGAGCCGTGCAGACGATCTTCACCGCTGTATTCTGGCTGATGCTTGCCTTCATCCCGTTCATCATTTCGACGCATCTTCCGTCGACCGGTTCCTGGAGAGCGTATGGCGATCCGTCTTATCTTTCCATTTTCCCGTACCTTTCCGACCTCTGGCTGACCGGATTTTCCATTTGGGGAGCAGACAAGCTCACAAACTGGATTTTCAAGGAATAAAGTTTTACGGCGCCCACGCGGCGCCGTTTTTCTTTTGTCATGAGTCCGTTTCTGTAATTTAAGACCTGTAGTCATAGAAAATTTCTTTTAGGCCGAAAGGTTGACAACAGGTTCTGTCTCACTATAATAACTAATGGCGGATAAAGAGGCTTTACGAATGATTTGCAAGGCTGGTATCACGTAGTGAACTGGACAGTAAAGCTGGTATATCCCCTAAATTTATACGGCTTATATCTGAGTAGGAGTAAGAACGGAGGAAAATTCAATATGGAAAAAATCAGTCAGCCGCCACAGGAGTACCGCTCTCTCATGAGCGTCAGAGAACTCACGATCTCAGGGCTTTTAGCCGGGATCACCATTTTCCTGGGAATCACGGGGTACGGGTTCATCCCGCTGATCGTCATGAATGCGACGATCCTTCACATTCCCACTATCATCGGAACGATTGTAGCCGGACCAAAGGTCGGTGTCGTCGTCGGAGTCCTGTTCGGGCTGTTTTCTTTTGTGCAGACGCTTCGTGCGCCAAGCCTTCTGATGCAGTTCGCCCTGCAGTACAGTGTGCTCTATGACGCATTCATCTGCATTGTGCCGCGTATCTGCATCGCGCTCGTTGTATGGGCACTTTACCGCCGTCTTCCCTGCGGAACGGCGCTCCGCACCGGCATTGCAGCTGTTGCAGGTTCCCTGACGAATACGATCCTCTTCCTCGGATCCTTCTTCCTCCTGGTCGGCGCTCCTTATGCAGCAGCCAGAGGAATTTCCGTCGAAGCAGTCGGCGCTATGATTCTTGGCATTGTTGGCATGAACGGTGTTCCGGAAGCACTCGTATCCGGCATCATCGTCGTACCGATTGTCATGACACTCAAGAAATCCGGATGGAAATTGAAGTAATTAAAAAGAGAGCTGTGACAAAATGTGCAATCATTTTGCCACAGCTCCTTTTTCTATTGGAATATGCCATCAGAGGGTTATCTAACAAATGTATTTATCGACTCTATCTGAAAACCTCAAAACCTCGCTTTGCTCGATAACTACTGTATCCGTCAGCTACGCTGACACCTTCTCCTTTCGGAGCAAGGTTAACACCCTTAAACCTCGCTCCGCTCGAGAAAAGGAAAAAGCAGCGTTTTAACGGATTTTGTCACAGCTCTTTTTCATTTTCCAACGATCCTGGTTCCCAGTTCTGCGATGAAGCGTTTGCCGCTTTCTACTTTATAGAAGTCAAGGGGATAGGAGATTTCATAGGCAACGCTGGCAAGTTTGAGGTGCTGTTTTCTGGCGGCATCGAGGAGGGAATGGTAGTAGGAAAGGTAGTTTTCTCTGGACCAGATGAAGTCGATGGCGAGGAAGTTTTCTTCTGCCTTTATGAGCGTGAGGTCTTCGGGGATGGACTGCGGGATGGATTCTATTTTCTTGATGGTATGGGAGTAGATGATTTCGGAGAGGTCTTTGTAGCCTTTTCTCGGGAAGAGGAAGCCGTAGGAGAGGGCGGGGATGATATGGAGGGAGAGGAGGTGTTGGTCGAGGAGGCTGACGGCGTCGTTGGGTTCCACTTTCGGGGTGATGCCTTCTTTTTCGATCGGAAGGGAAAGGAGCGTGGCGCTTACGCGTTTGATATACGGTCCTTTTCCTGCGTGCTGCTGCATGAGGGATGCCTCCTCGAGCTGCTTTTGCTGCTGATGGACCATGATTTCCATTTCATGGAGCTCCTGCTGTTTCTGGAGGATGGCTTTTTCCTGGCTGTCCCAGAGGCTCCGGAGATCGACGGGATCTTTCTGAAGGGTTTCCCGGATTTCCGCAAGGCTCATCCCTGTGCGCTGGAGAAGACGGATGGTCTGGAAAAGGAAGATCTGACCATTCGTGTAGTATCGGTAGCCGCTATCCGGATCGATTCTGGCGGCCGGCAGCAGGCCTTTTTTATCGTATAAGCGGAGCGTCTGCACGCTCGTGCCGCAAAGGGCGGCCATGGTTCCTATGGAAAGCATAATTCCTCCTTGACTCTATACTTACTATAGACATTATACTCTAGGCAAAAGTAATAAGGAGGTATTTATATGGAAAAGAAAACGATTCGTCTCATTGTTCCGGACTGGCAGGCAGGAGATAATCCTGTCTATTATTTCGGCGCGAAGATACTGCAGGTGATTGCTCCGAAGAAGGAAGGGCAGAAGGAAATCACGATTCCTGTCCCGGACGATTTCAAACCGCGCGAAAGGGAAAACGGCGTGACGGCGCAGAGCGCTGTGTATCAGCAGGTGAAGGATACGGTAAGCGCGATCGACAAGGAAGCGCCGGACAAGATCATTACGTTTGGCGGGAACTGCCTTGTTTCCCAGGCGCCTTTTGCATACCTGAATGAAAAGTATGACGACCTCGGCGTTCTCTGGGTCGATGCACATCCGGATATTTCCAACCCGGAAATCTATGAAAATGAGCATGCGATGGTCCTGGTTAATCTTCTCGGCGCAGGGGATCCGAAGCTCTCCGGACTCGTGAGGAAAACGCTGAAACCGTCACAGGTCCGCTATGAAGGCATGCAGGGCGGGGTCGATGTGGAACAGGCGGAACTTGATCGGCTCGGCGTTTCTTATGCGGCAGCCAAGGGAAATGAGCTCGACGCGGAGGGAGCCATTTCCTGGATCCGTGAAAACGGGATCAAACACATCGCCTTTCACCTCGACTGCGACGTCATGGATCCCCATGATTTCTATGCGACCTATTTCAATAACCCGGCCCTCGGACCGATTCCGTACAATGCGGCCACCGGCCACATGAAACGCGCTTCCGTCTGGGATTTCATCGAGAAGATCAGCAAAGAAACCGACCTCGTCGGCTTCACCATCGCCGAATACATGCCATGGAGCGCCATGCAGATGAGAGAGCTCATGAAGAGGACGAAGATATTCGGCTGACGGCTCTTCCTTTTTCCTTTTCGCCCGTATAGGGTATAATACAAAGAAAAGGAAAGGAGGCGCTGTATGTCAAGAGAATCAAGGATCGGTATGTTCGCATTCATTGGGATTGTCGTCATAGGACTGATCGGGCTCTTCCTGAACCCCATCGAGCGCCTCCGAGACCAGTACTTCCGCGTCGATGCTGTCTTCGACGATGCCGGCGGCATCCGGGATGAAAGCCCCGTCCTCTACGCAGGCGTCTGCGTAGGCCGCGTCCACTCCTTCGAAGTGAAAGACGGCAAGGCCATCCTGACACTCCAGATCAAGAAGAAGGCTCTGATTCCAAAAGACTGCACCGTAGGCACCTCCAGCACCGGCGTCGTAGGCGACACCTACGTCAAACTTTCCGGAGGAAATCCTGGCGCAGGCTACCTCCAGAGCGGCGACGTCATCTACGAGACCAAGTCCGACCGCATGGACAAGATCATCGCCAAGGCCCAGAAGCTCATAGAATCAGCAGAAACTACGAAAGATAATATAGATAAAATGAGGAACTAAAAATAAATTAGAGAAGAGCCATGAAAAGGGAGAGAGTTTTCATGGCTCTTTTTTTGTGGGGAAAAACATACGGCCGCTCCTTTGGGAAATGAACCCCTTTCGGCGCATGCGCGCCACTTTCCCTTTACGGGGACAGCTAAACCTCGCTGCGCTCGAGGAAATGCTGTATCCGTTTACACCTTCCCTTCCAGGGCAAGGTCAAGACCGGCCTACGGCCCTTTTGCCCGCCTCATTTCGTTTCCCCATTCTTCTTTATTATTAGTCAACCGTATTCAATTATGCTAAAATAATAACAGAATTCTAAAAAGGTTTGGAATTCTGTATACATTCCCTTTGGGGAGACGCGGCGGCACTGGGTGGCAGTGTCGAAGGCGGGGATTTCGCGGTCCCTGCTGCCGTGAATAAATGAGGGCTTGGCCCGCAAAGTACGAAACGTGTCGGTTTCGTGCGTATTTAAGTAAAGGAAGGAAAATTCATATGGCGAATTATAACGCGCTTTTTCCAAGCCCGGATAATCCTCATCTTTCCCTCAGACAGGCTGATGGCAAGGCGCTCGGCCGTGTGCGTGCGATCGTAAAGGGATCGGCACCGCAGGCGGGGATGAAGGATTACCGGTTTTTTGTTGACCCGGTTTCACCGCTGCCAAAGGGCTTCGAGGAGGCGGAGAAGTTCGGGTTCACTGGTTTTATGAGCCGGATTGGTTTCGGCTTCAATTCATTTCAGACGGAGGAGCAGGCGCTCGCGAAACTGATGGAGGAGTATGGGGACTCTTTTGTGACGTTTACGCCGGCTCTTCGGAGTAATAAGTTTTTTGTCCTGGACGACATGACGAAGGAAGGGCGGACGCCTTTCATGGATGTGGATAAGAATTATTATCCAGTGCCAGCTTTCGGGACGATCGACCAGCCTGTTTTCGGCGGGGATATCAACAAGTTCTGCCATCATATCATGTCAGGGAAGCCGCTTCCGGGGCTTTCGAAGCGGAACTGGAATAATGACGTCCGTCCGCAGTTGGTTGTAGCAGCGACGAAAAATCTCGAGGGGAAGCTGGGGCCGTGGGTTGTCTTCGCTCCGCTTCATGATGATGCTTTCGATTCGATGGTGATCGGCGAGGGCGGGGCGTATTTCCGTGTAAGAAATCACGGCCCTTTGGGTTATGGCCTTGTCGATGTCAATAATTCGGAAATCCTTTCGCATATTCTGCGCTGTGAGGAAAGTCCGCTCTGGTTTGTTCCAGAAGAATTTCTCCCTGATCTTCGCCGCGATCTCCGTCCGGTGCCTGAGGATGAGGATATCCTGAAGGACAGCGGTGTCGAGGTGAATCCTTTCGGCATGTCAGAGGGAAATTTCGTGACGAAGGACGATTTTTTCCAGCTGCTGAATGGCAAGCGGGATGAGGAAACGGGTGAGGGTGTGCTCGATGTGATCCGGAAGATGAATCTCAAGGGGAAGAAGCCGCTTGAGAAGATGCCGGAAGCGCAGGAGGGCAAGAAGCTGAAGGCAGAGTTCAAGGCCGATGAGGTCCTGAAGGATGCCGAGAAGCCGCGCCGCGCCAACGAGGGAAGGGGCAGGAAAGAAGCGCCCCGTCAGGAAGCACCGGCGAAGGACGCACCGAAGGCTGATCCAAAACCAAAGGCAGAGGTGAAGGCTGAGGCGCAGAAGGTCATGAAGGCAGAAGTTGCTGCCAGCACCCGCCGCAGTGATAAGAACAAGAACGAAACAAAGGAAAAGGAAAATAACAAGAACCGCCGCGAGGTAAAGGAAGCACCGCTTCTGGAAGCAGGAAAGGGTCCGGTGAAGGAACTGGAAGCGCCTGCTGCCAAAGAGGTGAAGGAAATCGCCAAGGAAGCGCCGAAAGAGGCTCCCAGGGAAACGGCCAAAGATGCCGCAAAAGAAGCACCCAAGGACGTGAAGGAAGCACCGAAGCAGGAAACGACGGCCAAGGAAACGAAGGGAAAGAACGGGAAGAGGGACGAAGCGCCCGCTTTCACGGAGAAGGATTTCATCGACCGCCTGACGGACACCGCCAGCCGCGCCGGCCTTCTCTATAACCAGAAGGATCTCATCAATTTCCATATTTCCGTCAAATCCTCCAGGCTCGTCATCCTGGCAGGCATGAGCGGCACGGGCAAGTCCGGCCTCGTCCGCCTCTACGGCAAAGCACTCGGGATCCCGGAAGAGAGGATCTGTTTCCTCCCTGTCCGCCCGTCCTGGATGGACGACGGCGATATCCTGGGCTATGTCGACATGAAGAATCTCGTCTACAGGAGCGCCGACACGGGCCTTGCCGAGCTTCTGATCGATGCTTCGCAGCATACGGACAAGCTCTACATCGTGTGCTTCGATGAAATGAACCTCGCCCGCGCTGAGCATTATTTCGCGCAATTCATTTCCGCGCTCGAGAAGGAAGGAAACCCGGTCATCCGTCTCTACAATCCGTCGCTCGCACCGCGCCTCTACAATGGCGACCGCTACCCGGCAGACATCACTGTCAGTTCGAACGTCATTTTCACGGGCACGGTCAATGTCGATGAATCGACGTACCATTTCTCCGACAAGATTCTCGACCGCGCGAACGTCATCACGCTCCATCAGGGCCGCTTCAGGGACCTCATGGGCCTCAAAAGACGGAAGAGAGCCCGCTATGATGAAATCGGCGCGAAGATGTTCAGTACATTCCGCGTCCGCGGAGGCTTGGGGCTCACTGAACGCGAGCTCGATCTCCTCGATGCGCTGAATGATGCCTTCCACGACAGCGGCATCCAGTGCGGCATCGGCTTCCGCGTGGCACGCCAGATGGGAAGGTACCTGGAGAACATCCCCGAAGGCTTCGGCTTCTCGAGGAAGGAAGGCATCGACTCCCAGGTCGTCCAGCGCATCCTGACGAAGCTCCGCGGCTCTTCCCAGCAGCTTTCGATACTCCTTTCGCTGAATGACAAGGGCGAGCTCAAGGGCACAGTTCCTGCCGTTCTTGAGAAATTCTCCGACCTTTCGAATTTCGAAGAGTCGAAGCGTGTGCTGAAGATCAAAGCCGGGGAGCTGAAGCTCTATGATTACACGATCTAAACTGCCATTCTCCCTCACGTTTGAGACAAAGAAGGAAGGGATCATTTCCGCCACGCGCTTCACGATAGACCCTGACCGGCTGACGGGCCATTTCCCTGCCGCCCTTGCCCTGACGGAGAATCAGGATATATTCCTCCGCTTCGAAGCGCCTGCGGGCTTCCGCTTCACCATGGACGGCCTCGACATCGTGACGCTTCCGGGGCAGGAGAGGGAATCCGAGCAGACGTACATCCTCCCCGAAGGGAAGAAGGACATCCTCCTCTTTGCCGGGCAGGACTTCCCGCTCGTCCCGGGCTACTACGTTATGACCGTCGAAGGCGCAGGCCGCGCGTGGTACGGGATCCTCGAAATCAATCCGCGCTACATGGAAAAGCAGAGCTGGCAGGAAATGAGGGATGAGCTCGTCGAGGAAATCAAGACACTCTCCTTCGATTTCATGAAGCGCAATATCCATATTTCCAGACAGCTCGAAGGGGCGCTTGGCGTCAATACGGAAATGCTGCTCCGCTTCTACACCATCCGCGACGAATCGCCCGTGGTGCTGAACGTACTGGACGAACTCGCCCGCACGGCCAATTCGCGACTGGCTCTTCGCATGAAGCATGTGAGGACGCTGGGCGACAGGCGTACCGAGCCGCACATCCGGCCCCAGCACTTCCACGACAGAGCCGGCGCACCGACGACGCCCGCCCTCTACACGGAAATGACATGGGACGTCGCAGAGAACCGCTTCGCTAAAGCGCTCCTCATGAAACTCGACCAGAATCTCTTCACCTTCATCAAGGAAATCGACGGCCACGTAGAACGCCTCGAAGACCGCCAGCGCGAAATCGCCCGCTTCTCCCGCGATCGTGAATACCGCATGGGCGTCAAAGCCCTCTCGCAGTTCATCGACTACAGGAAACGCGCGACACTCCTCAGGCAGAGCATCCGCCGCGTTACGCTTGCGCCATGGTATGAAGAAACAAAAGGCGAAATGCCCGAAACCATGCCCATGGCCGTCTTCCGCGACCCCAGATACTCCGTCCTCTACCGCCTCTACAAAAACCTTGAGAACCCGTTCTCGAGCCTTGACGTTTCCTCCTTCTACCAGTTCCAGTGGAAAAGGACCGATAAGCTCTATGAAATGTGGGGCTTCCTCCGCTTCATCAAAGCCCTCATGGCCAAAGGATGGGAACTCGAAGACGGCGTCGAGGTCCTCAAAGAAGAAGGCAAGTACCGCCTTGCCAGCCTTGAATCCGGCACAGAAATCCGCCTGAAACGGGAAAACGCAGAAATCCGCCTCGTCTACGACGGCATCGTCCCCGGGAACTCCGCCGACACCAGCCGCGACAAAGCGCCCCTCTACACCAACAACTCCCACAGGCAGCCGGACCTTAGGATGGACTACTACAAAGAAGGCCTCTACTACGGCTCCCTCGTAGCCGACTTCAAATACAGAGACGTCCTCTTCCTCTGGCAGGACGAAAACAGAAGCTACAGCATCAGGAAACAATTCAACGCCTACCGAGACATGAACACCCGCTTCTACCGCGATATGACAGAAGCTGCCTCTCTCAGAGACAGCCGCCCCGTCAAAGAAGTCTGGGCCGTCTTCCCTAAAGAAATCCCCGGAAGAAGCGACGCAGACTACAGCCTGCGGTTCATACCCCTCGCCCCGGGCCTCCCAGGCAACGAAGAACTCCCGGATCTGCTGGAGAAATATATAGAGTCGATATAGGGGATATAAAAGGAAAAGAAGAAGAAAAAGAGGCTCTTCACGGAAATTTGGGGGATGAATAATTTTTAGGTAAAGAATGGAATCGG
>OGDU01000317.1_pt1 | contig 49908 bp, 40 predicted proteins | sample 1570371 | NCBI WGS metagenome assembly OGDU01 (sample SAMEA2581977, study PRJEB24529) | metagenome | biome: Human gut stool | place: China | collected 2011
TGCTGCGCTTTCTGATTATTTTAAGAGCACCGGAATGAATTTCCTCATTTCCATATTAGATACTCCGAATAACATCCTCGCGGTCGAATATTTAAAGGCACTGAAACGGCGTAATTCTGCCATGACTCCAATCCTGATCCCGCGGGCGGGGAGCGGATATCATGATACCACGATCAACACACCGACAGCTTCTGCCTCCGCCATCCGCGCGGCAGTTTCTAATGTTACACCATCGGATGATCATACTTTCCATTTTTCATCTGCAGATTACGGTTCACAGAGTATTCATTCCAGCCGGCCACATCTTTCGGAAATTGCATCTTCGATGCCGGAACCGGCTTTTGCACTTTTTCAAAAGGAGATCACATCCGGCAGACTTATGGATGCTGATGACTTTTCCTCCATTCTTGGCTACCGGATCTTATCGTGCAGCAAAAAGGAATTAGAAAATATCTATGATATGACACCGGAGATTGCAAACCGTATAATAAAGAACAGATATCATTTTTCCTCTTTCACACAGTTTTGTGCACAAAACAAGAGCCGCGATATCACCTACACACGCATGAACCGGATCCTTCTGCATCTGATCCTTCAGATGACCCAGACGGATGTGAAGCAATATAAGGAGACTGATTACATCCCTTACCTGCGAATCCTCGGTTTCCGCAAAGATGCTTCCGCCCTGCTTTCTGCCTTAAAAAAATCCGCAAAAGTACCTGTCTCTTTTAATCTCCATCATTACGCTCCCCCTTTCCGTGCATCTGCACACTTTTTAGTAATGAGATCCTATCACAGAACGACCTGAATTTCAATATGTATTCCCATTTTATGTGCATCTACACACTTTTATGTAATGTTGATAAATATATTTTCAGATTTTTTTGATTGCAGTGTCTATAATCGACTACTCCAATCGTTATTATAGGTAAACAACAAAAAGAAGATGGTTCCGATGTTTCATTAAATATGTTCGTTAGTCTTTTACGCAAAGGATTCTATCTCCTCTGCGCCCTAATGCTTTTCGGATTCAGTTCAACAAACTGGAAGTTGACTAATTATTGTGTTTTAATGATTCTATAAACCACCCCCAATTGAGCAGGGTATGTTTCTTTAATCATTCCATTAAACCATATTGTAACGATATCTCCCACCTGAACATCTTCCGCTAAATTTTCTGCCGATACATAATACTCTCCATCATTCATCTGACAAAAGCCTTCAGCTGTACTCACATGCGTTACAAGAAGTTCTCCATCATCGATAATTTCTTTTACTTTTGCATTAAAATTGATAACCTCTATTGGAATAGACGTATCATCTTTTTCAATATCTCTAAATATGATTCGTTCGTCATCAATGACTACTATGAGCTGACCTTCAGAACTCCTTTGATAATGATATCCGCTTCCGAAATTTGATTGATTATTTTCAGATGGTAACTCTGTCCCTGCCACTGTTGACACAATTTCTCCATCCATTGTTCCACAACCAGGCATTGACGCTACATATCCTGTGTCTTTATATATAACACCATCAACCATAACACATGGAGGATATGAGCCAGTATCTGCTATTTGCTCATTTTGTACTACATCATCATTTTCTTTATTTTCTGTTTCTACGGACACATTTCCAGACACAGGTTCTTTATTTTCTTGATTCGTTCCACATCCAGCCATTCCCAGCACCATACATAATACAAGCAGATAGATTACTTTTTTCATAATACATGCCTCCTTAACTTATATTTTTTAACTCTATAAACTGGAATTTAACTTTCCACTAAGTTTTCATCAATAAACTCAAAATATGGTTTCTTATTAACTTCAGTGTTATGTTCAAGATACCATTCAGCTGCATCCTTCAATCCATCTTCTAAAGTTGTAGTTTCCGAGAATATCTCGCCTTGACGAGACACATCCAAATAGTACTCATAGTTGTAAAAACTAAAATAATTTCTCTGTTCAATTTCCTCATAGACATTTACAAAAGTCGGCTTTTTTCCTAAACTCTCGTAACATTTTGTAACCCACTCTTTTATAGATACTGCTTCAGCATTACCAACATTTAAAATATGCTCCTCTGGTTTTTCCTTTATAATCACTTCCATCAACCTGCACAAATCTTTCACATGGAAAAATTGTAATTTCATATCTCCATCCTTTGGTAAATAGAATTTTCTATCTGCTAAGGCACAATCAAATACAAACGCCTCTCTATAAACGTTATTCATAGGCCCATATAGGTATGGCGGTCTTAATATATACGCATCTTTCACTCTTTCAAGTAATGCCTTTTCAGCTGCTATTTTATCAGTTCCATATGTACCCCAAAAGATATTTGCGGCTTTTTCTGATTCTTCAAGAAATGGTTGAACTCCATACTCTGGATACACAGCACTTGAACTAATCATAATGTACTGTCCATAAGAACCTAATTCCTTAACAAAATCAATAATGTCTTTTTCGTTATAAGCTGTTATATCAGCCACAACATCAAAAGAGAGGTTTTTCAATATACCATTCAAATTATGTCTATCGCCTTCAATGAGTTTTACTCCCCGAACTTGTGACTTAGTATTTCTGTTAAGTACATATACTTCATAGCCCATATTCACAAAATATTCAGCTGCATACTTACTTACAAAAGTTGTTCCCCCTGTTACTAGTATCTTTTTCATAAATTCCTCCTTAGTTCTAAAAATACCGATTTGTTAACCTCTTTTTATCTCTTAAACCAATTCTATTATGTATCATATTTTATGTCAAACAAAACTCTGTCTCAACCAAATAATCCCCTCCGCACCAGAGCATATTTCGCTTGCTTCCGGCACAGAAGGGGATTTTGATTTAACTAAGTAACGTAATATAAATACCGGTCAGGATTGCCGTCGTGATAACGCCGCAGATATTCGCGCCGAGAGCATAATCCAGAATAAATGCTGCCGGATTTGCCTTTGCAGCAGCCTTCTGTGCAACCTTCGCCGTAGATGGCACACACGACACACCTGCGATGCCGACCGTCGGATTGAACTTTCCTTTCTTGAAGAAATATACCACATAGCCTCCAATGATACCTCCGATTCCGGACAGCAATAACGACAGCATACCGAGGATCAGAAGCTTCACAACCGTTGCATCCAAAAGCGTGCTTGCATCACACAGAACTCCAAGCATCAACCCTAAGAAGAACGTTGCAAAATACAGGAAATTTTCTCCGATCATCTTGATGTACGCAGATCTTCCGCAGTGTCGTATCGGAGATTACCGTCTGGGACTTCTGCAGGCAGACCTGCTCTGTATGATGCACTTCCAAAATGCTGTCATTTCCGTAAAATGCACACAGAATGCTTAAGGCTGCAATTAAAATTGCCACAATGATTCGCTTGTGATCTGCACATCGTCTCATACTTAACTCCTCGTTGGAACTCGTTTCTTCAATGGCAAATCATAGCGAATTATGTGGCAACTGTTAATTTCTATTTTACTTTTTTTAACCGTTTATGGTCTCTGACCAAGCGCTCCCTCCAGTGTCAATGTCTCACCGCTCATATACTTGAAATCCGGTGACGCAAGCTGTACACAGACACGTCCGATTTCCTTTTCTACATCGCCGAAATGTCCCATCGGCGGTGTGTGGACATTCGCCTTGAATGCGTCCGGATATGCTTTCTCGAAGTTCTCAAGCTGTGCGGTCCATGCAAGCGGACATACCACATTCGCATTGATGCCATCGGCAGCCCACTCGGTTGCTGCGACTCTCGTCAGTCCACGGATGCCTTCCTTCGCTGCAGCGTAAGCGCACTGTCCGAAATTTCCGAACAAGCCTGCGCCCGATGCGAAATTGATCACGGAGCCCTTCGTCTCCTTCAGATATGGATAGCATGCTTTCATATAATAAAATGCCGCATACAATCCAGAATAAATCGCAAGGTCAAACTGTGCGGTTGTATGATCGGCGATCGTCACACCGGAAGCAGAAGCCTGCGCGTTGTTGATCAGTACATCAATTCTGCCAAATGTATCGATCGTCTGCTTTACAACATTTGCCACGACTGCCTCATTATCAGAGCCGGCGCTTACATCTGCCTGTACCGGAAGCACCTTCACGCCGTATTTGCGTTCGATTTCTTCTTTTGCATCGTCTAGCTTCTGCACGTTCCGTCCGGTCAGGACAAGGTTTGCTCCTTCCTTCGCATAGGCAGTTGCGATTCCATATCCGATTGAACCGCAGCTTCCGTCGCTCAAAACCGCGCGTCCGCCACCTGTGATAATTGCTACTTTACCTTCTAAAAATCCCATGTTATAATCCCCTTTCGTATCATAATTCAGATATGTATATTGTACCAAAAAAACGCATGCTTCTCAATGGAGATACATGCGTTTTTTTCTCATTTTACTCGCGATTCTTCAGCACTTCGGCCGGTAGCATCTGCTTGATTTTCCGCACAAGTAAATGATTGATAATGAAATACAATACAAGTACACCTGCGAACATCGCCAGATACAGCCATGCCGGGAAGGACTTGTCGACACCACACGCAATGTTCGGCACGAACTGCGGCTCATACGCCGCATCGAGCAGTACCTTCGCAAGCGGAATCGAAACAAGCGCACCGATCAAAACGATATAGAAGTTTCCATCCAGATACATCTTTTTCACTTCCTTGTTCCGGTAACCGAAGATCTTGATCAACGCAATGCTGAATGAAGAACGATCGATCATAACCTTCATCATCAGATACAGGACAATCGCAAAGATCAGGGCAGATACCGCGCCGATCGTAATAATCATCGAACGCATCTGGTCAGAGAAGATTCCGGCTGCTTTCTTCACGTCGTCACGTGTCAGCGTCGAATACAGACGTCCACCCTCGACACCCAGATCATGGTCTGCAAATACAACATTATAATAATCCTCCTGCTCGCCGAACAGATCAAGTGCCTTATCATATGGAAGGAACACCATAAAGCTTGGCGCATACTGTGTCACTGCCTCAATCTCAAATGCATAAATCTTTCCATTTTCCTCATCCTTCAGGGTGATCACATCCCCTTTTTTCAATCCATATTTGTAAGAAATGGATGAGCTGATTGTTACCTTATCTGCGGAATCGGAAAGTGTCACATCAAAGAACGGATTGTTCTCCCTGATGCCAAGCACCGTTACATCGAAGTTATATCCATAGATTTCCTTCTTCAACGTCTTGGCATAAGCTTCATAGCCACCATCCGGCACTTCCTCGCCCGGATATTTATAGGTATACATATATTCAAATTTTGTATCTGCGACATAATCATCCTGTACAGCACGACAGTATACATAGATTTCCATTGACATAACGAGCAGCAGGATACTGACAAACATACCGAATACAACGGTAAGTGCAGTCCGTCTCTCACGCAGGATCTGGCGGATACGGAACAGTTTCATAAACTTCATGTTGCCAAGCTTCACATCCTTGCCCTTTGCAGCCTTCTGCTCATTTTTAAGCAATGTCAATACTGGACGGGACAGGCGCTTGCGGATAACAAGACTTGTCACGACCAGACATATGATTGGCGGAATTGCAACACCATATACGATTGTATATGGCCGTATCTGTACCGCTATATCCGGCAGGGAATAATAATAATATGTATCCTGCATCTGGTACCGCACGCCAACCTTTGTATAAGCGAGTGCTGTTCCAATTGCACCTCCGATCAGGGAAATCAAGGTCGGAAGCAGGATGTAATGCCTCATCAGATCCTTTCGCTTTACACCGAGTGCATAGAGGGCTCCGATCACAGCGCTCTCCTGATCGATGGAATGTACCACGAATACAGAAAGCACATAAGCAATCAGCACCAGGAGCAAAACGCCAGCAATCATACCGATTGTATTGTTCATCTCCACATCATCACTGGCTGCATGGATACGCACATTGTCCTCTGCAGTTACGAAGGACAGCAGATTATTCGCATCAGCATTGAATATCTCATCGAGCATATTCTCTGTCTCATCCTTTAATTCCTGCACGCCATCCTGTACATCAGATGCACCGTCGGCTGCGTTCTGAAGAGCGGGGTTATTGTCTGTCAGCTCAGAAAGTCCTTCAGCAAGCTCCTTTGCACCGTCGGCAAGCTCGTCCATTCCATCACGAAATTCCTCTTCCCTGCCGAGCGTCCGGTCCCAATACTCCTGAAAATACGCATCATCCACATCGTCGGAGGAGAAGGAAAGCTGCTTTAACTCTGCCTTTAATTCGTCATCGGTCATCGCATCATTTAACTTGTATGCATAATAATATTCCTCGGACTTCTCACTCTTGCCTTCCTTCTGAAGTATCGTGTACGCCTCATCTGTCACAAATGCCAGACCGAAGTTCAGACTGTCACAGACTGTGTCGCCGAGTGATTTCAATGGACTGTCGTAATCCGGCACCGTGCCGATACCGCTTACTTTATATGTACGGTCACCAAGAACAATTGTATCTCCTACGTGTATATCGTTTTTCTCCGCATATTGCCGCTCAAGCACAAGCTCATCGTCTGCCTGTGCGAGCTTGCCCGCATGAATCGCAATCGTGTCGATTTTGGTACGATTCTTGAACACACGAAGTGTCTTATCCCCATCGACATCATAATCTAAGAAAAACATTTTCTCCAATGTAATTCCCTTATCCGTCAATGCGTCCCACTCACTCTCCTTCATCGGAACAAAGAGGGAAAACTGACCATCTTCGACGTTCTGCTTCTTCGCCTCGGTTGTTGTGCCACGCATAACTGTCTCTGCTGCTCCAACAATACTCACAACCATATACATGCTGAGAATCAACAAAAATGCGAGTGCCAGATAACGCGGCAGGTTCTCTTTGAAATCTCTGAAAATTCTTTTGCGTAATACTTTCTGCATCTTACAAATCCTCCAATTCTGCTGCCGGCACCTTCGTTTCATTGTTATAATTTTTCTTGATCTGTCCGTCCTTCAGGACGATCACCTGATCAACCATATCCTTGATTGCATTGTTGTGTGTGACGATGATCATAGTTGTACCATACTGCGCATTGATCTTCTCTAACAAAATGAGTATGTCACGGGAAGTCCTCGAATCCAGCGCTCCGGTTGGCTCATCGCAGAGCAGAAGCTTCGGATTCTTAATGAGTGCACGGGCAATCGCACAACGCTGCTGCTGACCACCGGACAACTGGGAAGGGAATTTGTTCTGATGCTCGGTCAGTCCAAGCACATCCAGAAGCTCATCCATATCTAACGGCTGATCAGTCAGATATTCGCATACCTGAATATTCTCGCGCACGGTAAGGTTCGGAACCAGATTGTAAAACTGAAAGATAAATCCAAGATAATCTCTACGATAATCAGAGAGCGCATCCATTTTAAGTCCTACCATCTCCTGTCCGTCGACCTGAATCGAACCGGAATCTACCACATCCAGTCCACCGATACAGTTTAACAATGTGGATTTACCGGAACCACTCGTTCCCTGAATCACGCACATCTTTCCCTTCTCGACACCAACCGACACGCCTTTCAATACCTGCATATAACTGCCACCCTCACCGTAGCTTTTCTTTACATCTGATACCTCTACATACATCCTATTGATCCTCCTTGTATTTTATTTGTATCTTCTTCATTACATAACAGTGTTATGTTTTGATTACATTAAGTTGAAAGATTTTTTCCTATGATTGCTAACGACATAACATCGTTATGTTGTCGTCTTATAAAAAGCTATGCAACATATTAATGCATACATAGCTGATTTTCTTTATTGATTCTGGAACATGGCGTTCCATCCACCCAACAGATAGTTCATAACCTGTTCCATATGTTTCAACGCCTTCTGCTCATCCTTCTCATGCAGCAGTAAGTGAGAAAATGCATTGATCTGTACATGTGCCACCCAGTGCAGCGTATATTCATCTGGTGGTTCCACGCCCAGCACTTTCGCTTGTTCTACAGCAAAGATCTGATATCCATTCTCCATGATTGCAACGAATTCATCGACGCAGTTTTCAAACCGAGATCCCTGGCTCTTCGTCAAAATCAAGGTAAACATATCATAGTTCGCATATAGAAGATGGATAATCTGCGTACTTGCAAACATATCATCCTGCATGTTATCTTCCCTTGCAGCCGGAAGCTGTTGCAGTTCCATGAGTTCCTGCCGCATATGTTGTTGCAGCATATGTTTTAGCTTCTCCAAAACCGGCTCCACAATTGCCGCAAACAAATCTTCCTTATCCTGAAAGAAAAAATATAATGCACCTGTTGTCACCCCGGCATTCTTACAGATTGATCGAAGCGAGGCTCCCTGATATCCTTTTTCCAAGAATTCCTGCTTGGCACTCGCCAGCAGCATCTCCCTTGTTTCCTTTTCCACTTTACTTGCTCCTTTTCGCTCCATCCTGATATATGCTTCTCATGGTTTTCACCCCATCACTTCGTGATGCGGCAGGTCGTCGCCTCCATCCTAATACAGGCTTCGCCTGTAGGAGACTCCTCACATAACATCGTTATGTTAGCGTATATTGCGCCAACTGTCAACCCTTATTTTTTAATTTGGGGGATTTCCCCGATTTTCCAACTTTTCCCCCAACCCACTTGCTTCCCAACAGCTTCCGGTTGGGGGATTTTCCCGATTTCTCAACTTTTCCCCCAACCCACTTGTTTCCCTTTAGCTTCCGGTTGGGGGATTTTCCCGATTTCTCAACTTTTCCCCCAACACGCTTGCTTCTCAGCTGCTTCCGGTTGGGGAATTTTCCCAATTTTCCAACTTTTCCCCCAACACGCTTGCTTCCCAATAGCTTCCGGTTGGGGGATTTTTCCGATTTCTCAACTTTTCCCCCATCTTACCACTCAAACCAACGAAAAAAGGCAGCCGACTTTCATCGACTGCCTAAAACTCTAACTTCCACAAAAATTAGATTATTTCTATAACCATGGCTATTGACTACTAATTCACCACACGAATCTGCTCTTCGTTGATCAGCGGATACCGTCGAAGTGTATCTCCATCCAGATTCTCCCGGTGCATATCCACCGCCTGAATCTGATGATTCTCATAAGTTGTATAATAATAGATTCCCTTGTCCGCATTGACACAGGACGTATAAATCGTAATCTCATACTTCCCAGGTTCCACCTCACAACAGCCACGCTGCTGCTCTACCGAACCTAAGATATGGAAGAACTGGCTCACGCTCTCCGCCTCTGACTCTCCGGAGATTGCATGCATCTTCGTAAATGCGACCTTCGCAAACCGCGACGCCGACGAAAGATCGCCCGGAAGTCCAAGTCCACCCATGCCTCGACTATATGTCGCAAGCGGCAGCTCCTTCGCAAAGTGATTTTCCGGCTGGCTTGGTGATACATGCATGTAATTGTTCAGCATGAACATCTGCACCGGAAATGGCGGATTGTTGGTCAGCACTCCAACCGGATTGTCATAGACATGCAAGCCATCTTCCACACATTCTACCACAATTGCGGCATCCTTATCTGCAATCATCCAATGCAGCGATGCACATGGCAGCTTCTCACTATACGGCGTTCCAACGAGATTCATCTTCTCCAACACTTTGCGTGCTTCGAGCACCGTTGCACACTGACTTAAAATCCATGGGATAAACTCAAACTGTGCCACATTCTCACGCCCTGCCTGCACGTCCTGATACTTCGCATTCCCAACGAAATTCAAGCCCGCCATACCAAGTCCCTTCTCATTTACTGCATCATAGTAGAGCGGATAATCGTCTGCCACATACGCCATACCGATCATAGCATAATGTGTCTTCACTTCACTCATGTGCCGGAACCGGAAACAGAAATTCCGCGGTGTCACCGTCACCTCATCGCCATACGAAAACTCATAATCAAGCGTCCGTCCAAAATAAAAATCCTTCGTCTTATACGTCGCTGCTGTACACATCCTGTATCTCCTTCCAAAGTCAAAAATTTGATTTAATTTTCAGCCTCTGCTTTCTTCGTGAACAGCTTCTTCAGACAACTAAATGCAACCAGCACACCAAGTACCATCAGCAGGATTGCGACGATAAACTGCAGTCCATCGACGAGCATTGTTGCATTTCCGCCGGCGATGTTCTTTACAAGTGCGATTGTCTTCTGTACCAATGCAGTAAATGTTACGGCAAGCATGATGAACATTGGTGCGTACAGTGTCCAGCCGGTTCTTCCGGTTGTCTTCAAGAATACTGCAAGCGCAATCAATACAAGCGCTGCAAGCAACTGGTTTGCAGAACCAAACAAAGGCCATACATTAGTATATCCACCAAGTGTCAGTAAATATCCAAAGAATAATGTTACCACAGTTGCGAAATATTTGTTAGTCAAAATTTTCTGCCATACAGGCATCTTGGATGTATCGGTTGTATCGCCGAGGAACAGCTCCTGGAAAGACATACGACCGATACGCGCAACGGAATCAAGCGATGTCAGTGCAAGTGCAGATACACACATTGTCATAAATACAGTTGCGAGCTGAACCGGCAGGCCAAGCTTCTCTAGGAATCCTGCAACACCACTGGAGAAGATTGCAAATGGTGTTCCCTCCGGCTTCGTACCATTGACTGCAACAGCACCAACAACAACCAACGCGATGATACCAAGCAAGGACTCTACAATCATGGCACCATAACCAACCATCGGCATATCCTTCTCGTTCCGGATCGTCTTTGATGATGTACCGGAAGATACCAGACTGTGGAATCCGGAAACGGCACCACAGGCAATCGTGACAAACAATGTTGGGAACAGATAATTTCCACCGACATTAAATCCGTTATATGCATTGAGCTGCATCGTTGGATGTGCTACGACAACACCGACAACCGCACCGATGATCATGCCAAGCAGCATGAATGTCGTCATGTAATCACGTGGCTGCATCAGTAACCACATTGGCATAACCGATGCAAGGAACAGATATGCCATAACAATGTAGATCCATGCACTCTTTGTAGCATACCATGGAAAATGCATACCAAGCGCAAACATACCTACCAAAAGTGCGATTGCAATGACAGCTCTGACGCCCTCATTCATATTCTTTACATGCTTCTGAATTACACCAAATACGATTGCTGCTACGATAAACAACATAGAGATAGAAGCAGCGGATGCATTTGCGTAGCTTGTCTCCTTCGCCATATCTGCAACACCCTTACCAACAAAGGTTCCGGCTACCATATCCGTAAATGCTGCGATAACAAGCAATGTGAACAACCAGCAAAACAGCATAAAAAGCTTTCTTCCTGCCTTACCGATATACTTCTCGATGATCATACCCATCGATTTTCCTTCGTTCTTCACAGATGCATACAAAGCACCGAAATCCTGTACGGCTCCGAAGAACAATCCACCGATCAACAGCCAGAGCAATACCGGCACCCAGCCGAATACAGATGCAAGGATTGGTCCGGTTACAGGACCTGCTCCTGCGATGGATGAAAACTGATGTGCGAATACCGTGAATTTGGATGATGGAACATAGTCTTCTCCATCCTCGTACTTCACTGCCGGAGTTTCAGCTTTCGGATCAAGTCCCCATTTCTTTGCAAGCCATCTGCCATAGAAAAGATAGCCCGCGAACAACACTACAATTCCGATTAAAACAATTACTAAACCATTCATACTTCCTCACCCGCCACGCGGCGGCTCCCTTCTGAATATTTTTGTTACAAAGAGTAAACACATAAAAAACCTCCGTCTTATATAAAGACGAAGGTTTAAACTTCCGCGTTACCACTTTATTTGCCGCATATGCGACCACTCATTCTTATCTTACAGACCGCATATCGATATATTTGCATCTTTTGCATCATCTCAACATGTCATCTGTGAAATAAGCTTCTATGTAACGGTAGAAAACCGGTGACACCTAATGTCCTTCTAGGAATTCAGTGCACTGCTCGCAGAGGATAATTCCCGAAATCCTACACTGTCTCACACCAACCGACAGCTCTCTGAAGTATTTCCTTTCGAAAACCTTGTTCTGTTCTCAGCATTTGCTCTTTGTTTACCGACATACTAGTCCTATTAAAAACGAATGTCAAGTACTTTTTTGAATTTTTTTCGCAATCAAAACTTCATTTATGCTTTGATTTATGAAGCAACCATTTATACCACGCCGAATGCTAATCCAACTGCGTGCACCAGAAATGCAACAACCCATGCGATGAGACACTGCACAATAACCGTGATCACAGCCGCTTTCGTGCCGCCCATCTCCCGCTTCACTGTAGCAATCGCAGCCACACATGGTGTATAAAGCAACGTAAAGATCAGGAATACCATTGCCGTAAACGGAGTGAATAACGTTGCCACGCTCGTCACATCACCACCGAGCAAAACCGTAAGCGTTGATACCACGCTCTCTTTTGCAGTAAATCCTGTAATCAGCGCCGTTGACACTCTCCAGTCTCCGAATCCAAGCGGCTTGAAGATTGGTGCAATCAGGCTTCCGATTAAGGCAAGCATACTCTGATCCGCAGATGCAGCCACATTGAACCGCAGATCGAAGGTCTGCAGGAACCAGATAATGATCGAGGCAAGGAAGATAATCGTAAATGCTTTCTGGATAAATCCCTTTGCCTTCTCCCAGATCAGGTGCAGCACGCTTTTGGCAGACGGCAGCCGGTAGTTCGGCAATTCCATCACGAAAGGAACCGGCTCACCCTTGAATTTCGTCATCTTCAGAATCAGTGCGTAGATCACTGCACACACGATTCCGATCAGATAAAGTCCGACCATCGCAAACACACGATACTGCCGTTGCACAAATGCACTGATCATAAGTGTATAGATTGGCAGCTTCGCACTACAGCTCATAAATGGCGTCAGCAGGATCGTCATCTTCCGGTCACGTTCACTCGAGAGTGTCCGTGTCGCCATGATCGCAGGCACGGAACATCCAAATCCAATCAGCATCGGCACGAAGCTTCTGCCCGATAATCCGATCTTACGAAGCGGTTTATCCATGACAAATGCAACCCGCGCCATATATCCGGTATCTTCCAGAATCGACAGGAAGAAAAACAGGATCACAATCGTTGGCAGAAAACTGATGACACTTCCGACACCCTGACAGATACCATCCACCACAAGAGATCGTACCACCGGATTAATCTGTGCAGCGATAAGTCCCTTGTCGATCCATCCAATGACCGCATCGACGCCAAGTGCCATCACATCGGACAACCATGCGCCAAGCAGACTGAAGGTCATGGCAAATACAATCGCCATAATCCCGATGAAGCACGGAATCGCTGTATATTTTCCTGTCAGAAGCTTATCTATCTTTACGCTTCTCCGGTGTTCTTTACTCTCATGCGGACGCACAACCGTCTTCTCGCACAATCTCCCGATAAACTGAAACCGCATATCGGCGATTGCCGCTTCCCGGTCAAGCCCGGTTTCCTTCTCCATGACTGACACGATCTGCTCAAATGCTTCCTTCTTATCTTCTGCAAGCTGCAGTGCATCCTCGATCGGTGTATCCTTCTCGATCAGCTTTGTTGCAGCAAACCGCACAGGAAGGTCGGCTTCCTTCGCATCATTTTCAATCATATGCGCAACTGCATGGATACAGCGATGCACCGCTCCAACCGGATCTTTGTCATCCTTACTGTCCGGGCAGAAATCAATTCTTCCCGGCGGTTCATGATATCTTGCAACATGCATGGCATGACTCACCAGTTCATCAATACCTTCATTTTTCGCAGCCGAGATCGGCACCACTGGAATTCCAAGTATCTGTTCCAGTTCATTTACACGAATTGTTCCACCATTCGCCCGCACCTCATCCATCATATTCAGTGCAAGCACCATCGGAATTCCAAGCTCCATGAGCTGCATCGTCAGACACAGATTCCGTTCTAAGTTCGACGCATCCACAATATTGATAATGCCGCTTGGCTTACCTTCAATCAGGAATTCCCGCGTCACAATCTCCTCGCTTGAATACGGGGAAAGCGAATATATACCAGGCAGATCTGTCACTGTTGCCTCCGGATGATTCCGGATCGTACCATCCTTCCGGTCAACCGTCACACCGGGGAAATTCCCGACATGCTGATTGGCGCCGGTCAGCTGGTTAAACAGTGTCGTCTTTCCACAGTTCTGATTGCCGGCAAGCGCAAATGTCAGCTTACCGCCCTTGGGAACTGCCGTCTTCTCGTCATGTACATGAGTGGGATCCGTCTGTCCTAACTCACCAACTCCCGGATGTTCAATCGACTCATAACGCACAGTCTGTTTTGGCGCTTCCGCTTCCTTTTCATGCACATGATCCACATCTATTTTCTGTGCCTCACTCAAGCGCAGCGTAAGCTCATATCCGCGCACCTTCATCTGTACCGGGTCACCCATCGGTGCAATCTTCTGCAGAGTGACTTCCGTTCCCGGCGTCAGTCCCATATCCAGAAGATGATGCCGCAAGGCACCTTCTCCGCCGACCGCCGTGATATAAGCACTCTGCCCCGGCTGTAATTCATCCATTGTCATCTATCATCATCTCCATCTCAAACATCTCTTATATTTCTACATATTTTACAATCCAAATTACATAATACAACTGAATAACCATCAACGCAAACATAATTACAGGCAGAACAAAAAATAATACAGCATCCGACCGGTCAGTTCCATTGCATTCATCGTTTTTTCCATGTATAATGACGTAAAATATTACAAAATAAGGGGGATGTACATTATGGATTCAAATCTATCTGATTCACAGATTATATCACAGATTTCCAGCAAACAACGGATGATTAAATTTCTGAACTTTATTCATCCACTTCTATTTATTGCCATGCCTGCATCGATTTTCTGGGGCTTTGCAAATTGGGACAGAAATATAGGGAAAGGAATCTTCTTCGTAATCCTTGGTCTGCTCTGTATCCCATTTCTGGTCGTACTCGGAAAGTCTGTAAATACATTGGAACGGAAAATCAAATCTCTGACCGGCGAATACCTCGTCAAGGGCGTGCTTGCAGAGAAGGTACAGGTTGAAAAATACGCACCAAATGAGTATATCAACCCGGACTTCGTGAAAAACTGCAACATTCTTCCAAACTACGATCGTATCTCCGGCTCGGATTATGTATCCGGTACTTATCGCGGGGTTCCGTTTACCTTCTGCGATCTGCATCTGCAGTATAAGGATACCTACCGGGATAAAAACGGACGGAAAAGAACGCGTTACCACGCAAAGAAAATGGTTTTCTCTCCGGTATCGTCAGCGGTGCGGCAGAATTTCTCGGCATGAGCCAGAACAAAGTTGAGATGGAGAGCGATCCATTCAACCAGCAGTTCAAGGTAATCACTTCCGATGACGAGCTTGCCTTCTATATTCTCACGCCACAATTCATGGAACATATTGTTGCTGCGGATGAGAAGGTCGACGGCTACACGAAGATTGAATTTGAGAACAGTAAAGTCACACTGGCACTGAATAACGGGAAAAATTCTTTCGAACTCACAAAGACACTTTGGAGCAAATCCCGTCTGGATGAAACCAGATTGCGGTTCCGCGATGAATTCCAGAATATCCTGAGCATCATCGATGAGATTCTGACGAAGGATAATTTATTTTAGACGAATGGAGGTATATTACATACTATGGCAAATCCAAATGATAAACAGCTTCTATCCCAGATTGCATCCAACCAGAAAAGACAACGGGGGGGATTAATCCTGACTCCCATTTTATTTTTCATTGCCATGGGAATCATTATGGCTGGGATCTCGACGATCCAGTCGGGCAATACTGCACTTGGCATCTGCATCATTCTGGTCGGTATAGTTGCGTTCATCCTTTCCGCGAAATATCTTGAACATCTGAGCGATCAGAAGAATAAGATGAAGGAGCTGGTCGGACAATCCGTTGTCAGAGAAATCCTCGCAGAACGCATCGCGATTGAGCAGTACAATCCAAACCAGTATTTTAACAGAGACTTTCTCGAGCATTGCAGCATTCTTCCAAACTACGATCGTTCCAGTGGCTCCGACTATATCAGCGGAACTTATCGCGGTGTACCGATCACCTATTGTGACCTGCATCTCGAAGTTGAGCAGGAAAGCACCGACAGCGACGGCAACACAACCACGTCCTATTACACGGTGTTCCGCGGTCCCGTCATCAATCTGGCACTGCGCCAGCCGTTAAATGGTTATGTCCGCATCCACGAGCGCAGGAATCCGCGCAAGGAGAAGGGATTTTTCTCCGGTATCATAAACGGTGCCGCCGATCTGTTCAACATCGACCGAAACACGGTTGAGACAGAAAATGCACAGTTCAACCAGCAGTTCAAGGTTGACACATCTGACCCACAGCTTGCATTTTATATTCTGACACCGCAGTTCATGGAACATATCGTGCAAGCGGATATGATTGTAAATGGCTACACGAATATCGAGTTTAATCAGGGAATCGTGACGCTCGCATTGAACAACGGAACTGATGCATTTGAGCTTGGCAAATATAAAAAGAACGACCATTTCCTTGATGAGGCACGTCAGCGGTTCCGCTATGAGCTTAATTCGATATTGAGTATTGTCGACGAAATGTTAACGAAAGAGAATTTGTTTTAGGAGGTATCACACATGTTACATACGATCGAAAATGATTATTTAAAAGTCACGGTATCCGACCACGGTGCCGAGCTTACAAGCGTCTACGATAAGGCACAGGATTTCGAGCGGATCTGGTGCGCCGATCCAGCAGTCTGGAACCGTCATGCTCCGGTGCTGTTTCCATTTGTCGGAAAGGTGAAGGGCGGTGCCTATCGTTACAACGGAAATACATACGCCATGAAGACACAGCATGGATTTGCGCGCGATGCGGAATTTACCTGCATCGAGGAAACCACTGGTTCTATCACGCACAAGCTTGTGTATTCCGATGAGACACTGGAGATCTATCCATTTGAATTCGAACTGCTAATCACACACCGCTTCGATGCAGAAAATCCTCGTCTCCTGCACATCACATGGGCAGTGAAAAATCTTGGTTCCGATGAAATGTTATATTCCATCGGCGGACATCCGGGATTCCAGATTGCACCGGGACATGCGCGGAGCGAATATTCCATCGCCCTGCCGGATGCAAATCCACGACACTATCTCCTGCTCGATGCAGCCGGTTCCGGACTTGCCGATACGAGCAAGAGTTATCCATTCAACGACGCCGGTAACGCCTACGTTCCTGTTACAGATACGTTGTTTGACAAGGACGCGCTGGTCTTCGAGGACGGACAGCTTCCAAGTGTCGGACTCGTCGATGCGGACAAGAAGCCATTTGTCACACTTACCTGCACAGACTTCCCATACGTCGGAATCTGGTCAAAACCGGATGGCCCGTATGTCTGCTTAGAGCCTTGGATTGGGCGTACCGATAACATGGATTTCACCAGAGATCTGAGTGAGAAGCCGGGCGAGCAGAAGCTTATCGCAAACGCCGAAGCCGTGCACACTTACACGATCGAGTTTCACAGTTCCATCTGAATCCGGCTGCCGCCTCTGCCTTTTGTGACGCGCAGCTTCTGTGGAATATCCATCAGTTCATCCCGGTGGCTGATGATGCCGACCAGCTTATTTTCTCCTGACATGCTGAGTAACGCATCCTTTGTCTCCTCCAGCGACTTCGAATCCAACGTACCAAAGCCCTCATCGACAAACAGTGCATCCATCTGGATACCGCCTCGATTTTCCGCAATTGTATCCGACAAGCCAAGCGCCAGAGATAACGATGCTTTAAAACTTTCGCCGCCTGACAGATTTCCAACCGGGCGGCGTTTTCCTGTGCTGATATCCAGCACCTCCAGATCCAGAAATGTATTGGTCTGTTTTCCAACTGCATTCGTCTGCCGGTACAACTGAAACTGGTTGTCACTCATCGGAAGCAGATGCCGGTTTGCAGCCTGAAGAATGCTGTCAAAGCCTGCTGCCTGAATATACTGCTCAAACGTAATCTTTCCGTTTCTTGTCTGCCCGGATACAAGCGTATACAACCGATAGCTCGTATCATTTTCCTTCTTTGCTTTCTCGTATGCCACCTGCTGTGCACGGATATTCTGTTGTTTCTCGCAGTTATTCTGGATACGGAATGTAATCGCCTGCAAAGCCGTCCGAAGTGTTTCCACCTGTACACGTTTGCTTGTATGCTCCTGCTGTAACTGTTCGAGATCAACCAGCGTCCGATGTCTGGCATCCTGCTCCTGTTCTAACTGTGACAGTCTGGCGGCAACCTCCGTTACCTTTTTGTCATAATCTGCCAGTTTCGCTTCCTCCGCATGTATCTCTGCATCTGTTGCCACCTGCGCCTGCATTTCCTCTACCGATGCAAACTGGCATGCCGTCAGCTTCTCATTTAATCGCTGTTTTAACATCTGCGCATCGGACTTTTGCTGTTCGAGTGCCTGCTTCTGCGTTGCTATGGACGCCTGTACACGTGCTACCGCCTCATCTGCGGATTTCTTTTCTTTCGCTGCTGTATCAAGTGCTGTCTGAATCTCCGTCACACGTGCCAGTGCATGATTCCCCGCCTGCATGGCGGCTTCCCAATCCGGATACGATAATGTCTGTAATGCTGCTAAGGTCGCCTGTGAAGCAGCCTGCTTCGCAATGAGCGATTGTCGCTCCTCTACAAGCGACTTTCGCTGCTCTGCAAGCCGCGCCATCTCTGTCCCTTGTGCACGTGCAAGCATAGCTTCCACCTCGCGCAGCTTCTCACAGTTTTGCTGTAATGTATCCAGCCGCTCTCTGCTTTGCGCAACAGTATCCACCAGCTTTTCCCGCTGTCTCTCGAAGTTTACAATCAATTCCTCTAATGCCTCAACACCACCGATAAACTCAGGTGTCATGTATCCCCGTATCTCCTCTTTTATCTGCTGCCCCTTTGCCTGTACATCTGCCCGCAAAGACGAAGCGCTGGCAGTTGCCTGATTAAAAGCATCCAGTTTTTTCTCTTCCACTGCCTTTAATTCTTTGCATTGTTCCTCCGTCACAGATGCCTCAACCAGTGTCGCGAGCTTCTCATGATGCGTGGCTCCACACACCGGACACGGTTCGCCCTCTGCCAGATCACTTGCCAGAATTCCTACCAGATTCGCCCGATAAAGTCTGTCTGCATGGGTAAATGCTTCCTTCGCAGACTCATACGCATCCTGCTTTTTCCGATATTCACTCTGTGCTTCCTCTAACTCCTGCTGCTTCCGTCTCCATGCAGGAATCAGATTCTTCGCAATGGATTCTGTCTTTTTCTGGCTGTCCAACAGTTTATCATGCGCCGCCTGTGCCTGCGCAAGCTGCTGTGGCTCTTCCTTCCACATTGCCTGCTGCTCCTGCAGCTCTCCAATCCGCTTCTGTAACGTCTGTTCCGCTGTTCCAAGTTCGACTTCCTGCTGTTCCTGTGCGGCAAGCTGCAACTGGATTTGTCCAAGTTCGTGTTGTAGCATTTCCCGCTCTTTGTAACGTGGTTCTTCCTCGCGCACCTTATCCACGATCTTCTGGCATTGCTCCGCTTCTGGTCGTAAAGTCTCCGTCTCTTTCACTTTTGCATCTGCCATCCCGGCACGTGTCTGACAATCCGCAAGCGTCTGCGCGCCATCTGTGATCAGCTGCTTTGTCCGCTCCCATTCATGTTCCTTGGCACTCCATGCATCGTACTCCGGCTTTACTTTATAGGTTGCCTGCTTCGTGCGATCAAGCTGTATCCTTCGTTCTTCAAATAATCCCTTTTGTGATTCTAATACTTCCTGCTCTTCCTTCGTCCGTGCATACAGCTCTAAAATTGCATTGTTATCCTTTGCCGATACGAGTGTGCCCTGTAACTTCTGTAATTCTTCCTCCGCCTGTGCAAGCACAGTTTCTTTTTGCTTTGCTTTTTCTGTATCTTCCCCGATCACAGCTTGCAGCAACGTAAGCATTTCCTCGATATTCCACACCGCTTTGCTGTCCTGCAGCTTCTCCTGCAAGTCACAGATACGCTGTACCACCGACCGCGGTTGTTCTTCCGAATCCTCCGCCAAGTCCTCTGCCAAAATTCCAGATATCCCTTCTGAAATCTCCGCTGGCTCCACCTTTACCTCACGGAACGACTGGGAGATGCTCTGCTCCTTTTCCTTGCGCGCGGCAAAACTTACATCCATTCGATTTTTCAGTTTCAGTTCCAGTTTCTTATAGGCATCGGTCTGAAAGATCGTACGCAGAATTTCCGTCCGCTCGTTCGTCTTCGCATTTAACAGCTTCCAGAATTCTCCCTGCGCGATCATCGCAACCTGCATAAACTGTCCGGCATCCATATTCAGAAGCTGAGGTATCGCGCCTGGCTTCTCTTTCGTTCCATCAACGTTTTTCGCACCTTCGAGCGTTGTTCCATCCGGCTGATAAAAGATCACCTTTTCCGCCTGCTCATCCGGCTTACCATTTCGGTTGGTATACTTAAAGCTCGGTTTTCTGCACACATGATAGTCCTTGCCCTGATGCGTAAAATAAAAATCGACAAAGCTTTCCACTTTCTTATCCACGTACTCGCTTTTCAGATTCTTCGTATCGCGGTAGCTTCCGCTCGCTTCCCCATAAAGCGCATAGCTGATCGCATCAAAGATCGTTGTTTTTCCTGCTCCTGTATCTCCACAAATCAGGAACAGACCTTTCTCCTCAAATTGGGTAAAATCAATCTCCGTCTGCTCTGCATACGCTCCAAACGCCTGCATTACCAATTTAGTCGGCTTCATAGATTCCCACCTCCTTCGCAACGTCCTTCATCATATCCATTTCCTCTTCGCTGATCTGGGCGCCATACATCTGCTTATAAAAATCACCGATCAGTTCCTCATATGACCGGCTCTGTGTTGCCTGTACCACATCCACACGGGAAAGTTCTCGCGTACGGGAATTATCATAATCCAGCTTTATCGTGTTCGGATAATATTGTCGCATGATCCGCATTGCATCCGGGACAATGTCCTCATCCGTCAGCGTTACATAAACAAAATCTTCTGTATGTTCGATTTGATTTTCTTCCTTTACAATCTCTGTAAATGTTCCCCGGATATGAATGAGATCCCGCAGCGGAACGAGCTTCTCCAGCTCGATCGTCACCTGTCCTTCTCCATCCACTGTCACGATTGGCACCTGCTTTGCTCCATCCCGCTCGCGCACGCCGCCCGGAATCTGCTTCACCGAACCAGCCTCTGACAGAGAATATTTGAGCGGGGAACCAGCATACCGCACTTCCTCTCTGCCGACACTCTGCGAGGAATGGATATGTCCAAGTGCCACATAACGAAATGCATCGAAACAGTCATACCCGATTTTCTCTACCGTTCCAACATGCTGCGTCAATGCACCCTCAGAACCGCCCAGTGTTGGATCTTTGCCCTTTCCTGATACAAACTGATGCGCCACTAAAATATTTCTCTGCTTCTGATTGATCTCTGCGTGTGCCAGTACCTCCCGCACCGCATCCTCATACGTCTCGATCTTTGCCTCCGGGAACGCACGCTTCACCTGCGATGCTTTCACGAACGGGAGCTGATAGATATGTACGGCTCCATAAGCATCCTCTATCACATGATGAAATAATTTCCCCTGATATTTGGCAGCGATATGCACATCATTTGCCTCAAACAAGCTGCTTCCAAAATTCAGCCGCTCGTCCGAATCATGGTTTCCGCTGATCATATAGACCTGCAAATGCCGTTCAACCAACTCACGGATAAATTCGTCCAAGATCTGCACCGCCCCTTCACTTGGTACCGTCTTGTCAAACACATCTCCGGCAATCAGAACCGCATCGACCTGCTTTGTCTCTGCAATTTCCAAAATCTGCTGCAGGATGTACCGCTGGTCATCCTTCAGATCAAAATCCCCCAATGTTTTTCCCAGATGTAAATCTGCCAAATGTAAAAACTTCATACTCTCACCTCTCCGGTATCTGTTCATTCAACCATGCAAGCACAGCTTCCCTTCCCTCTGCATCAAACGGAAATGTTTTCCTTGTGATCTGCTCCTCCGGTGTCTTCTCATAGCAGGTACTTGCATGCCATATACACACTTCAAAGAAATTCTCGGAAGTCGTCTCGCCACCTTCCTCCACGGGTTCATGCTCGACCGTGAGCTTTGCGATCCGGTACCGCGGTCCATAAATATCGCCCCCCGTCAGAATTCCTTTTGCATTATAAAATGGTAAATCAAATATCACATCGCCTGTAATCACGCGTATTCCTCCCATATGTTTCGTTCTTATAAATTATACTTTTATCATTATAGCATACGGAAGCATATTTTCTAAACAAAAAAGAAACTGATTCATTTTCCTGCATCCATCTATGGAATCTCTTGTCGGTTTGTGCTAGAATAGGTATAAAAATATTGCATAATCGAGGTGCGAAAGATGGATTCCACATTGAAGCGGACATGGGCGGAAATTGACTTGGATGCCCTTGCTCATAATTATAAAACATTGCGCGACCGGATTGGTGCGGATGTCAAGTTTTTAGGCGTTGTCAAGGCAGATGCCTACGGACACGGTTCTGTACAGGTCAGCCGCCTGCTGCAGGAGCTTGGTGCTGATTATCTGGCGGTCAGCAGCATCGACGAAGCGATTGAGCTTCGCTTAAATGACATTACCATGCCGATTCTGATTCTTGGACATACGCCAAAGGAGCAGGTCAGCCGCCTGATTGAGTACAACATCACACAGGCTGTCACCTGTAAAGCAAAGGCACTTGAATACAGCGAAGAAGCCGTGAAATGCGGTGGCACATTGAAGATTCATATCAAGGTTGACACTGGAATGTCCCGTCTGGGATATCTGTGCGACGGGGATTATTTTGATACTGGTGTAGAAGGTATCTGTGAGGGATGCTCGCTTCCTGGGCTTTACGCCGAAGGTATCTTTACACATTTTGCTGTGTCCGATGAGCCTGGTGATGCATGCAAAGCCTACACGGAGCATCAGTTCCAGTTATTTACCGATGTGATCAAAAGCGTCGAGGAAAAGCTCGGCAGACGGTTCGCCATCCGCCACTGTGCCAATACCGGTGCGGTTGCCCGTTATCCGGAAACATGGCTTGATATGGTTAGACCGGGACTTTTGTTATATGGCTATGGTGAATTTGCAGATGAGCTTGGACTTCAGCCAGTCATGAGCTTAAAAACGACTGTCAGCACGATCAAGACCTATCCGGCTGGTACCGCAATCAGCTACGGCGGCATCTATGTAACGGACAAGACAACGCGTATGGGTGTCATCCCTTACGGCTATGCCGATGGATTCTTCCGTGCCCTGTCCAATCGCTGCACGCTAATGTCGGACGAAGGTCCAGTTCCACAGCGCGGAAAGATCTGCATGGACATGTGTATGATTGATCTGACTGACAAGATGCAAATCGATGTCGGAAGCGAGATTGAAATCTTCGGAAAGAAGAATTCCATCAACGTTATGGCAGCTCTGGCAAACACGATTCCATACGAATTAACCTGTGCCGTCAGCAAGCGAGTTCCAAGATTCTACTACCGGAATGGAAAGATGATCGAGAAAGAATTGCTGTTGCGTGGGTAAATTGTTGCGCAAGTAATTACATAAGCATAAAAAGCTGGGATTTTTGTCCCAGCTTTTTGTTTGCGTTCCAGCTTCCTATATCTCATGACGGATATCCGAACCAATACCCCGCTGCAATTTTATCCGCTCGTTTTCTGCTTCCACATTCATCTTGGAAAGAATAACCAGAATCAATACATCGAAGATCAACGGCAGCCACAAGTACATAAACTGCATCATATCCAATGCAGACTGCGGCTGTGTCGTATTTTTGCCAACATAGCCGCTCAATTCCATCAGCCATCCAACAACCGCAGTTCCGATACCGCCACCAATCTTCACGCCCAATGACGTGCAGGAATACATCGTTCCATCGACATGCTTTCCCTGTGTGAGATAGGTGTATTCCGAACAGGATGCGATCATGGCATTCATATCGCCCTGCCACGGTCCCTGACCGAGCGCAGCAACAGCTGTAAATACAAGCATCAATGGCACATTGCCGATATAACCTGCCACGACAACCAGTGCCCTGCCAATTACAGCAAGCATATAGCCTCGCATATTTAATTTATACATGCCCTTCCATTTTCCTACCAATGTCGGCGTGAAGATCAACGCAATAATCAGAGGAATATTGACCGCCCATGCAAACCATCCGAAGAGGTTTTTATTTTTGAGCACCCATGTCATATAAAACAAGCCAGCACCAATCATCGCACTGTACAACTGCTGTAAGATATATGTCCCACAGATCATCATATAATATTTGTTCTTCACAAGCAGCTTGAACGCCTGAATCAGTCCATATTTTTCTTCATTATCCTGCGTTTTGCCCTCGTTCAACTCTTCCTCTGAAAGCTCCTTCACTGAGAGACTGGAAATCGTATTTACAACCAGTCCAATGACTGCATAAATGATTGCAACCAGTCTCCATGCCGCCGCATCACCACCACAGCGGTCAACAAATCCAACGGTAATCGACTGGATCAAAAGACTTGTCGAAAATGCGAAGATAAACCGGTAAGACCCCATCTGTACACGTTCCTTGCTGTTCTTCGTTATCAGCGATGTAAGTGCCGAATACGCGATATTATTTGCCGTGTAAAAAATGCCATTTAACAGTGTGTATGCCAGAAAGAACCACGTATACTGTGCTGTCTTGCCAAGGCTTGTCGGTACCGCAAAGCATGCAACCAGCGTGACTGCGCAGCCGATATATCCATACAGCATCCACGGACGTGCTTTCCCAAGCTTGCTGTGTGTCTTGTCGATCAGTGAACCAAAGAAAACATCTGTAAATCCATCCAGCAACTTCGAAAATGCGATCAAAGTTCCAACTATTCCGGACGCAAGCCCAACCGTCTCGGTCAGATAGATCATGACAAACGATGTCAAAAATGCATACACTACATTTCCGGCAATATCGCCGGAACCGTAGCCCACCTTGTTATACCATTTTAAATATTTTTTCTCTTCCATAGCTTTTCTCCTCATATCATCCCTTCACATACGGAACAAGTGTAAACCCAAACTGAAATTCCTTCTCATCGAATCGATATGCCGCAAGCACCTCCGGTCCACAGCTGTTGGAGCCAATGCCATTTAACGCATAATCAATACATAATACCGTACTGTCCGATTCTTCCAATTCATAATTGTGTTTTGCCTGTGCCAGCATTTCCTGTGTGTAGTTTGACGCCTGAAATGAAAATGGTGTCTCAGACACTGCCGCGATTCCATACCGGCCGTTGTACAGTTCGACATAATCACAATCGAAATGACTGCCATTTTCCTGTGGCATAATGTAGTCCTCATGCAGATCCTTCACCGCACTGCGATACAATCCATGACTCGCAGCTCTGTGCTTGTCACGGTAGCTCTCCTGCGGTCCCATGCCATAATACGAAGCCTCAGAAAGATTCTTGTTGAAGAATACACGCACACCGAATCTCGGAAGTTCTGGGAACTCTGCATCCTTGCTTACCTCCATGGATGCGGTAATTCTTCCTGAACTTTCCACCTTCCACACGAGCTCGACATCCAGAATCTTCTGTACCGTTGGTGCTACAACGCCGACATGACTCATCACAATCACGCCGTACTGGTTCTGAATTGTCTCCACCTTATACGCTCTTGTGTACGCCTCGTGAAAATGTGCGTTTTCCCATTTTGCGCGGATATACATATCATTATCCGTCGGTGCCCGCCAGATGTTCAGTTCCATCGGATGGTTCAGATAGTCCCGTCCTGCATATTGAAGCTTCGTAAAAAGTCCGGTTCGTTTGCTGATTGCATATGTGAAATCGCTCGCCTTTAATGTGATCTCTGTATCGGTTTCGCTGACGCTGATCTCATTTTTCTCTTCCGCTTCTGCCAGCCATTTGACTGCCGTCTGGTTTCTGCCATCGACATTGGCAAGCAGCACCTCATCAAATCCTAATTCATGCTTTGCCGGAAGCAATGGAAGTTCTTTTTTCAACTGATACCGGAGCTTCAGATACACCTTGCCGCTCTGCGGAATGTCCAACTTGAGCGTCATCACACCGTCGCTGTGCGGTGCGATCGATACCTCATCCAGCACACCCTTTTGCACGCACAGACCATCCACAGTTATTTCATACAAGATGTCTGCATAGTCGCTTATATCATCAAAATCCATATAGTTATGCAACACAAGTCTGCCGGTCTTCTCATCATAAGATACAACACGCACCGGACGGTACACATTCTTATATTCAAGCAATCCTGTATGTGGTGTACGATCCGGGTACACCAGTCCATCCATACAGAAATTTCCATCATGGATTGTCTCGCCGTGATCGCCGCCATAATAATATTTCGTCTTTCCATTTTCCGCCTGTCCGTGCGCAATCGCATGATCGCACCACTCCCAGACGAATCCGCCACACATCCGTGCATCCTTCTGGATTATCTGGAAATAATCCTCCAGATCGCCGGGCCCGTTCCCCATGCTATGGCAATATTCCACAAGCAGAAACGGTTTGCTGCCATCCTTCTCGAGATACTCTTCGATCTCGGAAAGTGCCGGGTACATCCGGCTGTACAGATCAAGATTTGAGTAATCATACGTCACATCGTAATTCCGATACCGCGCACTCTCATACTGCGTGATACGGGATGGATCGTATTTCTTTGTCCATGCAAGCGCCTTTTCAAAATTGCATCCATACGCACTCTCATTTCCCATCGACCAGAAAATGATACAGAAGCGGTTTTTATCACGCGCAACCATACGCTTCACGCGATCGAGAATCGCCTGCTCCCATGCTGGATCATCTGCAATCTTCTCGTTCCATTTTTTGAAGCGGTTGTAGTCTGTATCCTCCTTGCGGTACAGCATAAATGGTCCATGTGCCTCGATATCTGCTTCATCGCACACGAGGAATCCATAGCGGTCGCACATCTGATAAAAATACGGTGCATTCGGATAATGACTCGAACGAATCGCATTGAAATTGTGCTCTTTCATCAAGACAAGATCTTTCCTGATCTTTGCAACATCAACTGTAAATCCTGTGACCGGATCCGAGTCATGCCGGTTCACACCGCGCAGCTTGATTGCCTGTCCATTGAAATATAACACCCGCTCCTGTATTGCTACCGTGCGCAAAGCGATTGCATCCTCGATTGTCTCATCCGCATTTTGCAGGATAAGCGTGTATAAATACGGATGTTCCGTATTCCAAAGCTCCGGGTTCGCAATCTCCAATGTCACAGTTCCCGCCTTGCTGATTACTGCCTGTGCAGCCACAGTCCCTGCCGCATCCTCCACGGATACGGTAACCGGAGTCTCCTGATAGTAGCTGATATCCAATGTAATTTTCGCACACGCTTCCGTGATTTCCGTCGTGATCCGATAATCCTGCACCGCCTTTTCCGGCCGCTTCAGAAGATAGACATCCCGGAAGATACCGCTCATCCGGAACTTATCCTGATCTTCGAGATACGAACCATCGCACCATTTCAAGACAAGTACGGCAATCGTATTCTCGCCCTCTTCTATCACGTCTGTCACATCGAACTCGCTCGTTGCATGGGACACCTGACTGTATCCGGTATAGGTGCCATTCACCCATACATAAAAGCAGCTATCCACGCCCTCAAAGTTCAGGTACACCTTCGGAGCCTTCTCATCCTTCGCATAAGAAAACGTATGCACATACGCACCACACGGAATATCCTGCGGCACATACGGCGGATCAAACGGAAATGGATAGCGGAAATTCGTGTACTGATGCGTGTCATAGCCTGCCATCTGCCAGACACCAGGCACGGGAATCTCATCAAAATCCGACGTATCATAACCGCTCTCATAAAATGCATCCCTCACATCATAGATGCTCTCAAAATACCGGAATTTCCACATGCCGTTTAACATCTGTACGCGGTCGGATGCCTCCCGATGCTCCACCAGATCCTCCATTCGGTGGGAAGCTGGTATGTAGTACGCTCTTGGCGGCATTGTATTTTCATGTAAGAAATCCAAATCTTCATAATAACGTGGCACAATCATAAATCGTCCTCCTTGTATATGTATTTTTTTGTTTTTAATGAACCGTTCATTTTTCTGTCTTTTCGTATTGTCTGATATTATAATACTGATTTCCGTATAAAAAGTCTATGAACAGGAATGGACAAAATATGGACGAAATGATACAATGAGCATTGCGATGGGATGTGCTTGCACATACCAGCATAATGCGAATGCAAACATGGAGCCGCAGGCGACATGATACAATGAGCAATAGGAGGTGTCCCTATGTATATCAATACCGGTTACTTAAATCATTCCCATCTGGATTTCAAGGACAAAAGCCGCCCGCTCGTCGTCGGAAGCTGCGGCATCTATCGTCTGAGCGGCGATCCGAGGATGCCGACCTACCGTCCAAAGGGACGCCTGGATTATCAGATAATCTATATCGCATCCGGACTTGGACATTTTCATTTCGATAAACCGGAAAATGAGACGATCGTCCCTGCCGGAAACATGGTGTTGTTTCGTCCAAAAGAATTACAGAAATATGAATATTATGGAGAAGATAAAACTGAAGTGTACTGGATTCACTTCACAGGTTCCGATGTAAAAAACATCCTGCGAAGCTATGGTCTGCAAGATAACCAGAGAGTATTTCCGGTCGGTTCCTCTCTCGAATACGAACAGATTTTCAAACAGATTATTCAGGAATTACAGCGTTGTCAGGAACACTACGAGGAAATGCTTGCCCTGCTGCTTCGCCATCTGCTTATTGTATTTCGGCGGGAACTCACACGCGAGCATATTCTGAAAAACGAATATCTGGATCGGGAGATGCACAGTGCTGTTACCTATTTCAATGAGAATTACAATCAGGATATCAGTATAGAGAATTACGCCCAGACAAGGGGCATGAGTGTGAGTTGGTTTATCCGAAACTTCAAGAAATACACCGGTATGACACCGATGCAGTTTATCGTATCGCTGCGCGTCAACAATGCACAGATTCTTCTGGAGCAGACCAATTATTCGATCTATGAGATTGCGAAGATCGTCGGTTACGATGACCAGCTTTATTTCAGCCGGTTATTCCGCAAACAAAAAGGAGTCTCTCCTTCCCAATACAGAAAGAGACAACCCCTTGCCTAATATCAGATTACAATTTCTTCAGGAAATGCTCCCGGTTCGGGTATTCCGCCCGGAATGCCCGCTTCGCGGCCTCCTGCAGCAATGCGAATTCCTTCTCCATATGCAGCATGTGCGGCGCCGTAAATGCAATCGCGCTGATCTGTTCTGCGATTTTCTTCGCCACACCCTCATCGGATAACTGCCCCATACCGAAAACGATCGACGTAAACCCTCTGCCGTTTCTGCTTACATCAATAAACTTCCGGAATGCATGCGTCATCTCAGACAGCAGGATTTCCTGTTCGACTTCCGGCCGCTTGTCTGCATCAAACAGGCACAATCCGGAGACGGTCTCAACTGCCTGCTTGCGCTTCTGTCCACCGATATCATTTGCCCCGCTCTCCGCAATGTATTTGAGCTGCATCAGATACCCGACGAATGCATCGGTCTTCGGTTTGCGCTTTCCGTAACGCGCCACCCAGAGTTTCTTTATAAACGCCACATCCACTTCTTCCGGATTTTCTGCGGAATGATTTGCCATTTCACTTGCGTTCACAGTTTTATCTGCATTCGTATTCAATATGTCCAGCCGCTTCTCCGCGTCCATTTCGTTATAAAATTGCTCTAACCATGTCTCCTGCATATCTGTTCTCCGTTTCTTTTTATACTGCCGATCAGCATCTGCCATCCATTCATTCATCTGTACATTCATTTTCTGCATAATTCCAGTTGCAGCCTTCCTTACTTTCCAAGGAATGTATCGACGTTGTCCGCGTCTACCTTACGATATTGTGACATATAATAGATGTCATCCTCCAGACCATACCCTTCGATATCGCTTCCCCGAAACAATGCGACCGTCAAAAGTGCGATCATCCTCGCCTGATCTTCCTTATCGTTATAGACCGTTCCCTGCATCGTACCATGTTCCACTGCCTCCAATGCATCGGTCAGACCATCAATGCCGAAAATAATCGGCCGCTCTGCCTGCCTGTAGCCGGCATTTTTGTACGCCTCAACAGCCCCCAGCGCCATCTCATCATTGTTCGATAAAATCAACTCAATCTCAGAACCATACTGATCGATCAACTGACTCACCCGGTTTTCCGCCTGTGCGCGGTTCCAGTCTGCAAACTGATAACTGAGTTTTTCCAGTTCTATTTCATTCTCAATCATCGTCTTAACCGACAGATCTGTCCGGCTGATCGCATCCTGATGTCCGGCTTCCCCTTCTAAAAGCACATATTGGATCTTCCCATCGCCATTCTTATCGACCTCCGGGTGATTCTTAATATATTCCGCTGCGATCTCGCCCTGCATCTCACCGGACTGTGCTGCATCACAGCCAACATAGAAAAGCTTATCCCACTGAAGAAGATCCTCCTGCACCGGTTCCCGGTTAAAGAAAATAACCGGAATATCATTCTGCCGCGCCATACGGACAATATTCGACGGGGCTGTCCGGTCAACCAGATTCACGCACAAAACATCACATCCGGCGTCAATCATTTCCTCAACGATCTCGTCCTGCTCCTGCTGGTCATTGTCGCCGCTTCTTACAGATACGATTACCTTCATCGTATTGCTCTCTTTTGCTTTCAGATTACTTTTTATTATATCTGTCATTGCATTGATAAACGGGTCGTCCGGTGTATATGTCACGACACCAACACGCAACATATGATCGGCTTTTGTGTCCTGCTTTCCGCAGCCTGTCAGTGAAATCAAAAATACCCACACGCACAACCATGCTATCATATTCTTCTTTACGTCTCTTCTACTCATACGAATACAAAAACCTTTCTATCTCATCCGAGAACAAATCTTCTTTATAAATAACTTTTACTTCCTTCTCATGGCTCTTCAACGTGTAAAATGTCCGTGTCAGTTCTTTTTCAATTTCCTCGACACTCTCATAACCAATCCCGTATCCATCCGGGATTACCAGACACTGCACCTGTCCTGCATCGAGCAGTGCAATCGATTTCATGCTCGTACCAACGCCAAAGATCTTCGCATCCTTATACACACCATTTTCCGCGTGTTCACCCAGCGTATCCAAGGCTTGCGTATCCATTACCACCATATAATCGACGGACTCCTGTGCATCAACAACCGCACAGATATCCGTGTCACTTTCTTCATTATACTCCCATGCAATCTCGCAATCCTGTTTCTCCAATGCGTCCTTCAGTCCCTGGATACGATTCACACTTGCCTCCGTCTTGGATCGTCCGGCAATCACGCCAATTCTTTTTCCTTTCAGCCCATCTTCGTCCTGCGTAATAAGCTGCGTGCCAAGTGTGTATCCAATCTGGTAATTATCCGGTTTGACTGTCGCATACCCGCTTGCCTCTGGCTGTTCACCGGTATAAACATCTTCTGTCAGAAGTACAAATGGCTTCTTCTGCTCGCCGAGCCAGTCTAACATATCCTTCGTATCTGCCCCCGGTGCCGGGCACAGGATAAATGCATCCACATCGTTTTCCAGCTGTTCCTCGATCAGCTCCCGCTCGTCCTGCGCGCTTACAATATCATCCGTATTACAGATAATCAGATGAAGATTATTGGTTTTCGCAGACTGCTTTAATCCATTGATTACACCCTCCCACCGGGTGTCACCGGAATTCTGCAGGATAACCGCTACACGCTTTTGAGCGACATCCTCCTGGAAGATTTTATGTATGAAGAAGGCTGCGAGGACAATCAGAATAAGCTCTGCAATGAGAAATGTTAATTTATCTCGTTTCATCTGTAGCCCTCCCATTTCTATAGCTCTGCGCCTCGAGCTGCTGCCGGTTCTCCTCCGTAAACGGAATTGCCGGAATGTGTATCACAATCTTCGTTCCTTCATCCGGCTCACTGTAAACAAGAAGACCATATTCGTTACCAAACATCAACTGAATCCGGTTGTGCACATTGATGAGTCCTACCCCGGAACCATGCTTTGGTACTTTATTGTTATCCTTGAGGACATTTTCAACCGTTTCCTCACTCATACCCATGCCATTATCCTCGACCGAGAGATAGATATCATCTCCCTTTTTCTCACCACGTACCGTAATCATACCGCCGTCATCCTCGTCCATATTTCCAACACCATAATAGATTGCATTTTCCAGAATCGGCTGTACGATGAGCTTGACCGTACAGCAATCATTGACTTCCTCGTCAATATCAAATTCCACGCGGAACCGTTCTTTATAGCGCACAAGCTGGATATTCATATAGCTCCGGCTGTGCTGCAGCTCATCCGCGATCCGGATTACGGTTCTTCCCTTTGACAGACTGATTCGAAGCAGTCTGGCAAGCTCCGAAATCATGAGAACCGCTTCCTTATTCTTCTGTGCCTCAACCATCCATGTAATCGATTCGAGCGTATTATATAGGAAATGCGGATTAATCTGACTTTGCAGTGCATCCATCTCACTCTTTCTGCGTTCAGTCTGTTCCCGGATAATCTCCTGCATCAGATTCTCTATCTGTTCATAGGACTTCTTGACCGAATATCCGAGATGCCGGATCTCTGAAGAACCACCAATATAGATATCCGTATCCCCACCTGTCTCATATGCCTTGACTGACTCATTCAGCCGCAGGATTGGACGCGAAATCTTTCTTGATATGATCCTGTTTACTTCGAGCAGCATCATCATCAAAATCAGAATGGCTGTGATAATATAATACCGGAACCGGTTGATATTTGCTGTCTGTACACGCTCCGGAATCACACCGACCAGCTTCCAGCCGGTATATGCCACACTACTCACAACAACATTTCCCGGTCTACCGTTCAGCGAAAGCTCATACGTTCCGTCTTCTAATTGCGATGTCATCTCACAATTTTCCGAAAAATATCCACGGTCAATATCTGCACGTCTCGGATGGTAAATCATCTGTCCATCCCGGCTGCAAAGGTAATAATAAATACCGTTTGAGGACTCATTGATCCGCTTCATCGTATTGGATATCACAGAATATTTCATATCTACCAGCAGTACACCGCTGCGCGGTTTTTCCCCATCGTTAATATCCACGGAACGGCTGAGGGAAATAACCCAGTAGTACCGGTATGTGCCATCCTCAAACAGATTCTGAATATGCGGCAGGGAGAAATGCACATTCTCAATCTCCTCCTCTGCGTTTGTATACCAGTCCTGTTCGGATGCCTTTACGCCCTTCTTGCGTTCCGAAACCGGCTCCGCCATAAGCTGTGCACCATTGCTGTCATACAGCGCCATGCTTTGAACCTTGTCTGTGTTGATTTCATAAAGCAGACTGAACTGGCGGTTAAAATCATCACTGGAGATATCATTTTCCTGAATGATATTATAATTCACTGCATTCATTATCTGACGGACATTCAACAACTCCGCATCCAGCTTATCCATCGTGCTTTCGACCATACTCTCTGCATTCGACACAGCCGTCTGCTTCATCGCCATTTTAAAACGATTATACAAAAGCAGGCCAATTGTAATTGTCGTAATCAACGTAAGTGCAGTAAGAACCGCCATAATGATTGACTGGATATCCAGTCCGATAAATCTCCTATGATGTGTCCAGCCCTGCTTTTTCATCCACTTTTGAAGCCAGCTTTCCTTCTTTTGCAATTTTCCTATCTCTCTTGTTTTCAATCCATTTCCCCTATTTTTTTCTTACTGATTCGTATGCTGTGCCCGGTACTTCGACGGTGACACGCCAAATCGTTTCTTGAATACATAACTGAAATAATTCGCATCCAGATATCCCACTCGCTCAGCAATCTGATAGCTCTTCTCATTTGTTTCCAGTATCAGTGTTGCCGCATGATCCATCCGGTAATCCGTCAGATACGTAATAAACGCTTTTCCTGTCTCCTTCTTGAACACCGACGAAAAATACGAATTTGATACCCCAAGCACAGAACAGATCGTGTCCAATGACAAATCCGGCTCCATATAACGCTCACGTACAAGATTCTGTGCATCGGTCACAAGCCGTCTCGATGTACTGTTTCGAGCATTTTTCAACTGTTCCCCAAGCTCTACGGAAACTCCCTGCATCCATGCCGTAAGTGTACTCTCATCCATCTGCGGAATCGTCTCGTAAGGATTCTGGATTCCGTGCAGATAATCATTAAAATCAAGGAAATTATTTGCACAAAACCTGTAAAATGCTCCCACCATCTCCATGATTGCAAGATTATACTGACTGACCGTCTGTGCATTGCTGTGCAGCTTTTCTATTTCATTTACAACGACCTTCTCAATCTCTTCCTTTAACCCTAAATGAATGGCTTTGAACAAATCATGCATTCTTGTATCTTCCGGCTGCAAGGTCGTTTCCTGTTCCTTCGGTGCAAGCTCGGCAATATTGATCGCGCGTTTCGTTCCATACAGTACCCTGTATGATACTGCCTCTCTGGCACCATCGTAAGACGTTTTAATATTCGCCATATTGTCGCATACACGACCGATACCTGCCGTAACCACCGCCCCCATCACACGATAAGCCCATTTGCAGAATCGATCACACGAATCCGTAAACTGCACAATCGCGTCCTCCGATGAAAGCTCTATCAGCATCAGTGTATTGCCAAGATAAGAGAATACCCGGCTCTTCCACTCTGTCGCAAGCCGTTCCTTGATCTCGTGTTCAACAGACATCGCAAGCAGCAGCGGATTCATACCGTCCGGCACATGATGTTCCGATGTGTGGAAAATTGCACATCCATAATATGGTCCTTTCATATCAATCTGATACGCGGCAAAAAATTTCCCACAGTTTTCTTCTGTTACCCGTCCCTCAATGAGAGATACAAAGAAGTTATTCTGCAGTACCGGAAGTGCTGCATTGAAATAATTCTCCAGACGTGTTACATTCAGTTTTTCTTCCCGTTCCCGGTCCAGTGTGTCCTTCAGACGTTTCAGGCAATCAGACAGTTCCGTTGCATTTATCGGTTTCAGCATATATTCCTCAACCTCCAGATGCACCGCTTCCTTTGCATATTCAAACTCATCAAACCCGGTAAAAATAATGATGTGAATGTTCTGGTAATCCCGGTTTAAACGACGGGATAACTCCAATCCATCCATATATGGCATCTTGATATCTGTAATCACGACATCCGGTTGAAGCTTCTCAACCAGTTCAAGTGCTTTCACTCCGTTGGTTGCGTTACCAACAACGGTAAATCCAAGGTCGTCCCATTGTATGCGTTGTTCAATTACTTCGATGACTTCTGCTTCGTCATCCACCAAAAGCACTTTATATTTTTCCATGTTGCACCCCACTTGTTATCGGTTGCCGCGGAGATCGAAAGCATCTGGTCTTTGGTTAGGATGCTTCCGAACTACCCGGCAATTCTTATTGTTCTTTGTTGTTTTATTGTCCTTATTATACCAAAGTTATCACTATAAAGATACCTAAATATCTAGCTGGTTGCTTCCTTCTATTGCTCAATTGGGGATTTTTCCTCTATTTCGAGAATTTGCTCCAACTGACTTGTTTCCTACTCCTGCCTTATTGGGGGATTTTCCCTCATTTTCAAGTTTTTACTCCAACCAGCTTGCGTCCGGTACCAATTCTATATATCAGAACATTTAGAACTTCTTAGTTACAATACATCCTATATTGTTCCAATTAAACAGTGCCATATATACTGGTTTTATTGCGTTTTGACATTATATACAATATACAGGAAAAGCCGCCTCTCCATCCTCTTCGATAGACAAGGCGACCCTTCCTTCGTTTACAACTTTATTTGATTTCTTTTATTACTTCTTCTGAACATACTTCAGACAGTCAAGTGTTACAGCTGCAAGGATGATAATACCTTCGAAGATAAACTGAAGGTTTGTATCAATACCAAGGATTGTCAGAGAGTATGTAAGGGATGTGAAGATCAGTACACCAGTTACAACACCGGAGATCTTACCGATACCACCTGTGAAGGATACACCACCTACTACGCAGGCTGCAATTGCATCCATATCCCAGCCTTGTCCATATGCGGCACTACCGGATCCAACCATACGGTTACACTCAAGCCATGAACCGAATCCATAAAGGATACCTGCTAAGATGAATGCTCCCATTGTTACCTTGAATACGGAAATACCAGATACAGAAGCTGCTTCCGGATTACCACCAACTGCGTAAAGGTTCTTACCAAATGTTGTCTTGTTCCAGATGAACCATACAACGATGATTGCTACAACTGCCCAGATAATGATGGTTGGGAATCCACCAAGATTTGGAATAAACATGTTCGGAATGCTTGACTCAATTGCACCGAAAGATACACCCTTTGTTGCGTATGTAACAAGTCCGAAGATAATCAGCATGTTCGCCATGGTTGAAATGAATGGATGCATCTTATATTTCGCCATGAAGAAACCGGCAATACTTGCAAATACGGTTGTAAGTATGATACATGCAACAAGTGCAATAATGGCTCTGCCCGCTACCGGAATACCTGTAAAATCAAAGATATGTCCGAATACGCCACCGGTGTTTACACCACTGTGCATGATAATGGTTGCGGTTACCATACCCATACCTACCATACGTCCGATGGAAAGGTCGGTACCTGTTAACAGAATCAGACCGGCAACACCAAGGGCTAAGAACATACGAGGCGAAGCCTGCTGCAAAATATTCAGGATATTTGTCAGTGTCAAAAGCTGTGTATGCTTTACAATCGGTGTAATGATACACAATGCAATAAAGATGAGTAAAATTACAATGTACAGACCATTCTTATACAGGAACTGTGTTGTATTGAATGTGTACTTGTAGTTTTCCACCTTCTGTGACTGCTTCTGTCCAAATGTATACTTAGACATACGAAGCAGATCGATCAAATGGAACTTATGAGCAAATGCATCGTGCTTTCTATCCTTGATTTCCTGCAATTTAGACTCATGTGTCATCTGTGCATCAAACAGGCGGTTACGATATACATACTTCTCATCCTTGATTTCCTCAGAATCAGAAAGCTTTGCCAAAGCCTGCTCGTGCTCTGTCTTAATGGTTGCCACAATCTTGTCATAAGAGGCATTCTCTGCTGCCTTCTCTGCCTCACAGCTCGCAACTACCTTCTCATAGTAGTCACTCTTGTAATGCTTGGAGAGATAGCTCTCTGCATCGGAAATGAGCTTGGATACCTTATCCTTATTTGCAGATTCTACAGATTTTGCTTTCTCTAAGTCCGCCTTATCCTTCGCAATAATCTTTGCTCTCTCTTCCTTTGTTAAATTCTTATCTTCCTTCGCAATTGCGATATGGTTCTTTAAGCTTCGAACCTTGTCAGATCCATCTACACGAAGTGCATCGATCTGCTTCTGTATTTTTCCTACATATTCATCAATCGGTTTCAAAAGCGCTGCTTCCGCTTCTGCCGAAAGGATCATACTTTTATCTGCCATCGCCAAAACTCCTCTCTATTACAAATATTTCGCACTAAGCTTTAATAATTCTTCCTGATTTGTCTCCTTCGTATTGACAATACCTGCCAGATGGCCGTTCGACATAACGCCAATACGGTTTGTGATTCCGAGAATCTCCGGCATCTCAGAAGAAACAACTATAATTGTCTTACCCTGCTTTGCCATGTTAATGATCAACTCGTAAATCTCATATTTTGCTCCAACATCAATACCTCTTGTCGGATCGTCCATCATAAAGATGTTCGGAGACCGCTCCAACCATTTACCGAAGATTACCTTCTGCTGATTACCACCAGACAGATTTGCAATCATATCATCCGGTCCCATACATTTCGTATGCATGACCTTGATTTCCTCTGCGGTTGCCCGCACCATGTCATCATGTGAGAGTGCAAGTCCACTCTTATAATGATTCATATTTGCAATGGTTGTGTTAAATGTGATATCTGCTTTTAAGAACAGACCATTTGCCTTACGTTCCTCTGTAATGAGGGCAAATCCATGATTCATCGCATCCTTCGGAGATGCAAAATTCATCATCTTACCATCATAGATAACGTTTCCGGCTGCTCTTGTACGCATACCAAATATCGTCTCAAGAAGCTCTGTACGACCTGCACCGACCAATCCATACAAACCAAATATCTCGCCTTTTTTCACATCGAAGGAGATATTCTGGAGCTTCGGTGCATATTTTGTTGAAAGGTTCTGCACGGAGAGAATCGTCTCTCCCGGTGTATTATCAACCGGCGGGAATCTGTTATCCAGAGAACGGCCTACCATGGCTGATATGAGTTCATTCATGTTTGTATCTTTGCTGTCCTTCGTCATTACGAGACTACCATCCCGCAATACGGAAATCTGGTCGCAGATCTCGAAGATCTCGTCCATCTTATGGGAGATATAAATCAGGGAGATTCCCTGATCCTTAAGCTGACGCATCATCTTGAAGAGCTTTGCTACTTCCGGTGCTGTCAGGGATGAAGTCGGCTCATCAAGTACAATTACCTTTGAATTGTATGAAATTGCCTTCGCAATCTCACACATCTGACGCTTTGATACAGACATTTTCTTCATCGGCTGCGTAAGGTTCACTGTGATTCCAAGCTTTCTGAACAGATCAGATGCTTCTTTTTTCATTCTGCCCTCATCGACCACGCCAAGCGAATTCTTTGGGTATCGACCGAGGAACAAATTATCAATTACATTTCTTTCCAGACACTGATTTAATTCCTGATGTACCATTGCAACTCCGTTTTCGAGTGCATCCTTTGGTCCAGAGAAATTAACTTCCTTGCCATCTAATACGATTGTTCCTTCGTCCTTCTGATAGGTTCCGAAGAGACATTTCATCATTGTCGATTTTCCGGCACCATTCTCACCCATAAGTCCCATGATGGATCCTGGCTTCACATTCAAATCAATGTGGTTAAGAACCTTGTTTCTTCCGAATGATTTACTCATGCCATGAATCGATAAGATGTATTTATTCTTATCATCTGCCATATCTCTACTTCCCTTTCTTAAAAAGAAGGGTATCAATTCTAGGTGACACCCTTCTTTGGTTAAATCATTTACCGTTCGTTCAATCAGTTCTCTTACTTGTTAAGAATTGATGTGTAAGATGCTGCGTTGTCTGTCTTAACCATGTTGATTGCAAATGCATCGTACTCACCAGGGTTACCAAGACGGTTTGTGATGTTAGACTCTGTCTGACCATCACCACCGATGTAATCAACCTTCAGGTTCAGAAGATCATCGTAATTCTGAAGAAGTGGCTGGTATGTTGAGCTTAAGAAGTTATCAGAAGCGTTGTAGATATCAAGCCATACCTTCTTCTCTGGGCTCTTGCTAGCATCGAGCTGCTTAGAAACCTTGTCATAAACCTTTGTTGAATCTGTGAAATCCTGGTAGTTATCTGCTGTTACTGCAATGTTCAAAGCGTAGTAAGATCTCTCTTCTGCTGAGTATCTGTAATCAACACCCTCATCAAGCTTGTTACCAGCTTCATCTGCTGTACCGATACCTGTGTCTACATCTACGCCGTCAAGTGCGTTACGAAGAACACGGAGTGTAAGGTAAGCCTGAACGTCTGCATGCTGTGAAATTGTTCCGCCGTAGCCTTCTGCGATAGCTGCTACTGCATCGCTGTTTGCATCGTATCCAAATGTAGGAACCTTGTTGTCCTTTGCCCAAGCATTGAACATTGACATTCCCATACCATCGTTGTTAGAAACAACTACATCGATCTGATCACCGAAAGAAGCTGTCCATGTACCGATTGCGTTACCTGCTGTTGCTGCATCCCATGTAGCACCTGCAGAGTTCTTCATCTCCTGTGAAGCAAGCTCACGGATTGTGTATTTCTTTCCATCTACTTCCAGTGTTGCATCCTGAACAACCTTTGCAGATCCATCTACGTTTGTACCGGCTGGTGCTGAATCAACTGCGCCATTTGCATCAACGCCTGTTCCAAGTGCGGAACGGACACCTCTTGTACGTGCGATGGAATCGTTATGTCCGATATCGCCGATAGCAAGTACATATCCGATTACGCCATCACCGTTACGGTCGATCGTTGCTGCATTCTTCTTGATGTAGTCAAGTACCATCTCACCCTGAAGCTCAGCACCCTGATTCGCATCGAAACCTACATAGTAAGTATCTTTGTTAAAGTTAAGGGCTGTTTTGTCAAGCTCTCCTGTTGATGAGTTGGAAGGCTGACGGTTGTACCATACAAGCGGCTTATCCTTATTTGCAACTCCGCTTGATGAAGAACCACCACCTGATGATCCACATCCTACCATTGACAGTGCCATTGTTGCTGCTGCGATTACAGCTAAAATTTTTTTCTTCTTCATACTCTTTCCTCCTATGAATGAAATACTTGTTGAAATGTTCCTTCGTACTTTTTGTTCATTTTGTACATTTTTTTTGAATCATTCCCTGTCTCATTGACTAAATTCATTATATTTAGAATGAGGTTCGGAAAGAATAGAATATTTTTGGATATATTAGCAATTTTTTTTGATTATATGAAATTTTTATATGAATTTTGACGAATCTGTCCGTGATCACCTTGAAATTGCACAAAAAATTCCGTTTTTCTCATGATTTTGAAGCATATTTACCAACTCTTTTCGAATCACTTCTTTCTTCTATCGTATTCTACATTTTTTTCATCTTATATTTTTTCCGCTGTCCCTGTATTTCTGTAAATCCAAATGCCAGAACGCCGACCATACCAAACGCCATCATTTTGATAAGACTTTCATAATAGGTATCCAGATTGCCAGACCACTTCATAAGCTCCTTCGCATGTACAAAACAGCTTTGGAACGAAGAAGCTCTATAGTAATGGTCTGAAAGTTCAGATGCCTGTATCACCATTGCCATGTCTACCCGGAATGCCAGATATAGCCATGCAGCTGATACCGCAACACACAACAGAAAACTTATGGTCGACAGCTTTTCGCCTTTCCACTTATATCCATAGATAACCGCGACTCCCATCGCAAGCCCGGCATAGCTTGACACGAATCCAATGCGTGCGATCAGGAAAATCAACAGCGCACCCAGAACGCCACCACCAATCGCTCCGAGCAGACCGAGTGCATAATTTTCACGCACAACATAATCCTCTTCCTGGTTCAGTTTCAACGCATATTCCGTCATCTTCGCAGATTCCTCATTTAAAAAGGAATAGCCATTCTCCACCTGATAGACATTCGTTGGCCCCTGCACGCCCCTGGCATCACAATTATAATATTGATATCGTTCAAATTGCGTGATCATACCTTCTATCAGATTCTTGATCAATTGCACGTTCTTTTTTGTGCCACCACGGACCGGAACATATACCGCAATGCTAAATCCTTTCGGTATGATCCTGCCGCCGCTCGGAAGTACCGCGCGCATCGTTCCCCACACATCGACAGATGCTGGTGTCTGATCGTTGGAAACCGAAAATGCAACCATCATCATTTTTTTGCCGGAACCAGTGCCCGGTTTCACGACATATGTATATCCCCGGTACACGCCATGCAGCTGGCTTCCCATTCCTGTCCGTGTTGCCTGCAGCTCCCCGGCTAATTTCGTTAAGATTCTTCTATTCGATGCCATCCGGCAAATTCCTCCTCTGCTTGACACTTACGTTTCATCATATTCCCTTTTCACAGGGATAGCAAGTTTTATTTTCTATACAGCCAGACGGCTGAACTCTTCCAGATTCCATACCTTCGTCACAATATCCGAATAAAATTCCGGCTCATGACACACCAGCAGCACCGAACCGTGATACTCTTTCAAAGCACGCTTTAACTCGTCCTTCGCTTCCACGTCCAGATGGTTCGTCGGCTCGTCTAAGATCAGAAGATTTGTCTCCCGGTTGATAAGCTTACACAGACGCACCTTCGCCTGTTCTCCACCACTCAAGACACGCACCTTGCTCTCGATATGCTTCGTCGTAAGACCACATTTTGCCAGTGCCGAACGCACCTCGTACTGGGAATATCCCGGAAACTCCTGCCAGATCTCCTCCAGACAGGTATTGTCCGTGCCTGCCATCTCCTGCTCGAAATAGCCCTTGTACAGATAGTCGCCCAGTTCCACCTTGCCGGATAGCGCCGGAACGATACCAAGCAGGCTCTTTAAGAGCGTACTTTTACCGATTCCATTTGTTCCGATAATCGCAATCTTCTCGCCGCGCTCCATCCGCAGATTGATTGGCTTGGAAAGCGGTGCATTCTTATCATATCCGATGATGAGATCCTCCGTCTCAAAGAGCATCTTGCCCGGTGTCCGGGCTTCCTTGAAATAAAACTCCGGCTTTGGTTTCTCCTTGGCAAGCTCGATCACATCCATCTTGTCAAGCTTCTTCTGTCTCGACATCGCCATATTTCTTGTGGCAACGCGTGCTTTGTTTCTTGCCACAAAATCCTTCAGCTCATTGATTTCCTGTTGCTGTTTGCGGTAGGCAGCCTCCTGCTGTGCCTTCTTCGCCTCATAAACTTCCAAGAACTTATCATAGTTTCCGACGTAGCGGTTCAGCTCCTGATTCTCCATATGATAGATGATATTCACAACATCATTTAAGAACGGAATATCATGACTGATCAGGATAAATGCATTCTCATATTCCTGCAGATACCGCTTCAGCCATTCGATATGCTCCGCATCGAGATAGTTCGTCGGCTCGTCCAAAAGCAGGATTTCCGGTTTCTCCAAAAGCAGCTTCGCAAGCAGTACCTTCGTACGCTGTCCGCCACTTAAATCCGTCACATCATGGTCAAGCCCCAGTTCCAGAAGTCCAAGTGCCCGCGCCACCTGTTCGACCTTCGCATCGATCATATAAAAATCGTGGTTCGTCAGCATATCCTGCAGCGTACCAACCTCTTCCATCATCTCCGCGATTTCATCGTCCGTCGCATCTGCCATGCTCTCATAAATCTCGTTAATATTCTGCTCCATATCAAATTGATACGAAAAAGCGGACTTCAGAACATCCTCAATCGTCATGCCCTTCTCCAGCACGGCATGCTGATCCAGATATCCAACCCGCACATGTTTGTTCCATTCCACCTTGCCTTCGTCCGGTGCAAGTGTGCCGGTCACGATATTCATGAACGTACTTTTTCCTTCGCCATTCGCGCCGACCAGTCCGATATGCTCGCCTTTTAATAACCGGAAAGAAACGTCATGGAAAATAGCACGGTCACCAAATCCATGGCTTAAATGCTCTACATTTAAAATACTCATGCATAAATTCTCCTTCTTCTGTTGTATTGGAATTTTCCGATCTCCTGACCGTTTTCTTTTTCATATTATAGTCTGAATCATTATATAGGGAAATTCCCTCTTTTGGCAAGCTTTTTCTATACCGTCCCAGGCTTTTATCCCGTATCCGGAAAGTATCCTTTTCCGCAACAAAAAAGAAGAACTCCTTCGGAAAAAGGTTCTCCTCTCAGAATTCTTCTTTTTGTTTTTTTAACTTTTCCAAACGCCCGTCTATACTAGCCATAATATTATCTCCTTTCTATTTTTTATATAATACCATATCTTGAGTCGCAAGAAAAGATGTGATACTATATACCTTAGTAAGTCCCTTAGTTTTACTAAGGGCGCACTTACAGACACACTCCGTATGTCTATAAGTGCGCTCTCCGAGGGGAAGATGATGGAGGATTAAAAATGGCGATTTATCATTGCTCAATCAAAAACATAGGACGGTCTGACGGAAGAAGTGCAGTTGCTTGTTCTGCATATCGTGCTGCACAAAAATTGAGAGATAAAGAAACAGGACTCCTCTATGATTTCACAAAGAAATCAGAAGTAATATATTCTAAAATATTTTTATGCAAAAATGCTCCGGCTGCATATGTAGATAGAGAAACCCTTTGGAACGAAGTACAGAAGATTGAAAAAAATAAAAATGCAAGGCTCGCAAGAGAGTGGGAACTGGCGATTCCTCGCCAACTAACATCTTAGCAAAGCAAAAAATTAGTATGCGATTTTGCAAAAACACTTGTTGATGAAGGAATGTGTGTTGATGTAAATATTCACTGGAAAAATAATAATCATCATGCTCACATTATGGGGACTACAAGACAGATAAAAGAAAATGGGAAATGGGGGCAGAAAGAAAAGAAAGTTTATAAACTAGACGAGAATGGACAGAAGATAGCTGTGCTTGATGCAGATGGAAAACAGAAGATTGGAGCTAATGGGCGAAAGCTATGGCAGAGAGAAGCTGTAGAAACTAACGATTGGAATAAATCTGACAAAGTAGAAGAATGGAGAAAAAGATGGGCAGAGTGTTGCAATCAATATTTAGATCTAAAAAATCAGGTAGACCATCGAAGCTATGAAAGACAAGGGATAGATTATATAGCAACGATTCATGAGGGGTATACAGCACGTTTGATTGAAAAGCGAGGTGGCATCGCTGAACGCTGCGAAATAAATAGAGAAATCGTTAAAAAGAATAATCTATTGCGGACATTAAGGCAGCAGCTTAGAGAAGTAAATGAAAAGATAACAGAATTGATTGGGGAGAAAGGAAAACAGGCGAATGAGCGAATCAGCAGATTACTCAACCGAGCAGGTAGAACAGCTCATCAACGAGCTAGAAACTCTCATCAGTCAGAACGAGGAACTATCGCAGGAGATAATAAACCTACAGGAACAACTTTCGAGGAAAGACTCTCAAAACTTAGAAGTGCTAGAACAAGCGGAACGCTGGAAAAAGAAAGCTTGCGGACTGGAAGAACAGATACAGAAGTTAAAACAAGAGATGTCAGAGAATTTATCAGCAAACTCGATGCTGATGAGCAAGCTTCAGCAGAAAAGCGAAACGATAAAATCGCTCAACGACGAGATAGGGAGATTTCAAGAGAGCGACAAGGTGCTAAAGGAGAATATAAACTTAAAGCTGCAGAACAAAGAACTACAGGAAGCAAAGAAAAAGGCTCTAACAGAAGTCTCTAAGATTAAGAATGCCTATGCAGAAAAAATACGTGCTTTAGATACAAAACAATGGGAGATTAAGAATGCAAAAAGAAATCAAAATACTTTGATTCAGCGGAAAGCAGAAGAACTTTACACAGTTAAAAAACATACACAGCAGGCTCTTAATTTATCTTTCCTGCTCTATTCCTGTATCATAACTCTATTTAATGCAATACGCTCAGAAACGCTCAGAATGGATTCTGTGGCATTTTTAACACAGACATGGAACATTCTAAGGGTAATAGCTTTAAACGTCAAAAAAGCGGCTATACAAGCCTCAGAATGGGGCAGCAGGGTAAAAAAACAATCGTTAGCAATCGTTTTACATAATCTGCTGCCAGTCATTGTTGTACTAGCATCACTGGCACTCTTTGGATTTATAATATATATCCTCATAAAGCTTGGAAAAAGTTATAAAAAATATTTCTGGGATAACTTGAGTCTATTTATAACTTTCTTTAGCTTGGCCGGAATAGTATTTTTTGCAGACTTAATACGAAATATAATTTCAACAAATGTAATTTTATTATTTTTATTTACACAACTAATATATATATTTATTCGGTATTTTAAAATATTTATAAATAAATAATTACAAAAATATACTTGACATTCATAAAAAAAGAACTATATTACTCAATGAAAAGTACTTTAAAATTTATTTAAATATATTTAAATATTGTTTCTAATGATTATCAGCAAGTTAATTGAGGTGATTTTTATGTTTATGCTAGGAATGAAAGAAGCTTTTTTGAGCAACAATGTTGAATTAATAGGAATTATAGAACATGAGTTGAGGAAAAAAAATATTCCGTATAAAGTAAAAACCGTTAATTCCGGTGTTTTGAATAGAACTACTGGAACATTTGTAGGACGAGCTGGACAGTCATATAATGATCTTGATATTATGTATTATATATATTCAAAACCAAAATATGTATCCGAAATAAAGTTTATTGCAAATGATTGCCTCAATAAAACTAACTACTAAATGGATTATAAGAAAAGAGGTCTTCATCAATGAAAAATAAAATTTTTATTACGGCATCCATTTTAGCTATGTTATTTCAATGTGTACCAGCAAATGTATTTGCTGCGACATCACCGACACCAGTCGTAACAACTAGTGTTGTAATAAAAGATGAAAATAATGATAAAGTCCTGGAAGAGTATCAACTAGATACAGCTAATACCAAAGAGGTAGTAGATAAAAATGGAGATATTATTTATACAACTACGGCAACAGCAGGCGATTCCACTAATTTAAATAAATTTTCAAGAGCATCTCAAGTTGGTAGTAAAACATTTCATGGCTGGAAAGGAACAGTTAATATAAGCTATTCTGAGTCAGGAGAAACGGCTAATTTAAAGAGCGCTTCTGCAAAATGGACACATGTAAGTGGTTCAACAGCAATTTCTAAATCAAAAGAATTTCATTATGGACAAGATTTGATGACAAATGCTCACAATGGTTATAAGAAATTTACAGGTTTAACTGTATCTGCTTCACCTAATTGGAAAAAAGGAAGATATGCTTACGGTGTTGGAAATAAAGTTGGAGCAAATGTATGTGCAAAAATAAGCGGAAAATATGTATATGTTTTTTGTGATGTTTCATTCTAAACATATAAACATATAAGTTAAATTATATTCAAAACTCATGAGTATTGAAAAAGCACGAAAACCCGTATGTTTTCGTGCTTTTTTGCTTATCAAAACTTATTATCTTTTTTCTGCTTATGTAAGTAATCCATATAGCCGGCTGCAATAGATTCATCGGACATGACTTTAACGCTGCGTACATTGTTTTCTGCCAGATTAGAGAGTAAGTCGGGTGGAAGTTTCTGAAAATGCTATCTTTTGCCCGTCCAATTCAGATGGCACATCATATCCATTGAGAAATAAGTTATAAGCAGCTTCTTCTGAAACTCCTGTGTAAGCACTTATTTTCTCAACTTCTTTCATAACCAGTTTCATTTTTTCTGTCTGTTCTTCAGCAGACAATTTGTAGAGTTCTGATTTTCTCGTATATTTCCTCAAATCTTCCATAGTGTTCCTCCCAAAGTTGTACTAAAAACGTGATATTTAAAAAACACCTTTTTGCACTTATCTATCTCTTAACACTCGAACTCTCTTATTTTCCAATGCAGAGCCTTTAAGATCTGTTCCTGTAAGATACCAAATTCCTTTACCTGTAGACCAGTCCATTTCCATGTGTGTATCTACCCACTCCCCATTGATTTCTACCTGTAGACGGTTCCCACAGGAGAATCCATCAATCTCCCATAAATCTGTTACCAGAAGTCCATAACGGTCATTTTTGCGATTGTAACCCAATCTTCCCTCTTTGTATTCCATAACTATCCTTCTCTTTCCCTTTGTAGTAATTTTGCTCGTCTCTTATCGACCATTTCTGCCAGTTCCACAAGTAACTTCTCATGCTTTGCCTGTTTACGGTCCTGTCGTTTCTTCTTCCAGTTTCTAATTATCTCAATCATATAGTATATGCTGCTCCTTGCAATTTTATTACTGCAAAGGTTCTCCTTTTTTTATTCTCTCCGCATTAGCTTGTATTCGTTCTTGCTCAGCTAAAGGGATTTTACTCAAATCAATATGAGCTACTCCTTCAGCAAAGAATCTGAAGCCCTCTACAGTACGTCCCACTTTTATATTTTGATAAGTAATTTTCACACCTGCACAATCAAATATCTCTCTCAATGCCTTATCTAAAACTCTTTTCTTAAACTCTCCTACTTGTTTCAATTTATCAATGCAACCAGTTACTTTTCTTAACTCGGCTAAAGATATATCAAAACTGGTTGTTGCAGTTACACCTAATTTCTTACTTTTCATCTTCATTTGCATAAGATGCCAGATAGCCATACTATATGGTGAACGCATCTTCAGAAAATCATATAAAAGAGGTTGTGAAAAATTTCCTGTTAAATTCAATAAAAAATCTGTCATCTGTTTACTTATCTCAAATCTGATACTACCATTTTCTGTATATTGACACATATCAAATAATTGATATTTTCGCCATGATTTATTATTTTTTTCTTGAATTTTTACAAAACCTCGCATCAACTCATCTGTAACTACATCAGCTTCTTGATATACATGAGTAGGTGCTATTCCCATTAAATCGGCAAACTCTTTCACACCAATTTCATACTCATAAAATTCCGTATCTGTTTTTTTGCTTTGTGATATAGCAATATACAACAATTTTCTTGCTTTAAGACTTATACCTTCTAAACCGCAGGCTGTTATAAACTGGTTACTTGTCACAGTTCTTACACTTTCTTTTGTATTTAATTCTCTTTTCATATGTTACCCCCTTTAATTTTATCATAACATATTTAAAGACATATTTCAATAAAAATATGTCTTTAAAATCACTATATATTTTAGTGTAAAGTCTTTTTTAACATTTTATTCAATATTTTTCCAATTCCAAAAAGTACGCAAACGTCTTTTTTAAAATTCAAATAGTACGGTTTTATGCGATTTTCAGTAATCCCTAAACGTATAAACGATAGAAACGTATATCTTATATATATTTTTATAAAAGCAAAATCCAATTAAAAAAATTGGAAATTATTTAATACTCAAAAAATATAGTCAAGACGTTCTGTCAATTATATTACTACAGAAAGCTTCCCATTCTGGGATTTTTGTAACAATAAGTAAGCTACCTTTAGTAGAAAAGGGCAGCTTATTTAATTTTAATTACCTTTGTGGAATTTCTTGGTTACCTATAAGTCTCAAAAACCGTTATTTTCCTAGCTTTTTAATATCCCGTAATCAAGAGATACCCTGAAAATGAATAATGCAGCACTATAACTCTTAGGGCGTTGCCCTGCCGAATGGCATACCCAGCAAGGGCATTATGCCCCTGCATCCCACCAGTTCGCCACTGGAAGGCAGGGAAAGCAAGACTGCTTTCCGCTTGCAAGAGCGTATACCGTGTCATTGTGTCAAGTCCGAACAGCTCCTTATCCTCACTCCGTTCCGGTACCGCAGTTCAGACCTGACTCCATTCCCGCACCCTATCGTAAAACAAACAGAAATACTGTTTAAATCGATTTTAATTACAATTTGGCACAATTCCTCATAAATAACATTAAAATTGATTTAAAGACTATTTCCGTTCGTTTTAGGGCATATTGCTGAAAAACAGACAATAGCAAACAAAATAATACAGCCCAAACCGCCTGCCATTGACATTTTGCCATGTAATTGCAATAATATTATTGCTAAGAACCAGCAGGGTGCTTTATTAAGCTTCCCATTCTGGGCTCATATTCAGTTAAAATAAGCTGCCTATTCTGCCAAGACAAGAATTTAGGGCAGCTTATTTATTATATATATTTAAATAAATATTAATATATATATAACTATAGCTATCTCATATCTTATCTATCTATCTATCTAAAACTAGAGAATAGAGAAAATAGGGGAGTGTGAGGGGGAAGAGGAGAAAGGAGAGCCGCCAGAAAACCAAATTTTGGTTTTCTAGAAGAACGAAATTCATCCTTCTAGAAATATTGCTCAATTTTTTATAAAAAATATAAAATCTGATAAACACGGGAATACTTGCAAATGGCTAAGGCATATGCTATATTATGCTTAAGGCAAAATGAAATAAACGACTTGCAAAAGTCAACAAAGCAAAACCCCCATGAGTTCGCACCTCATGGGGGTTTTTATTCCGTTTTGGCAAGGGGGCTTATACCTTAGGCTAGTTGCCGGTTATTTCTTAG